>MDTD01121147.1_pt1 | contig 123556 bp, 85 predicted proteins | sample 811221 | NCBI WGS metagenome assembly MDTD01 (sample SAMN05326646, study PRJNA326480) | marine metagenome | isolation source: seawater | place: Pacific Ocean: South West | collected 2011 | reverse complement strand
GAACCGGTGGCAGAGGTGAAGCCCGAACCGGTGGCAGAGGTGAAGCCCGAACCGGTGGCAGAGGTGAAGCCCGAACCGGTGGAAGAGGCGAAGCCCGAACCGGTGGAAGAGGTGAAGCCCGAACCGGTGGAAGAGGTGAAGCCCGAACCGGTGGAAGAGGTGAAGCCCGAACCGGTGGCAGAGGTGAAGCCCGAACCGGTGGAAGAGGTGAAGCCCGAACCGGTGGAAGAGGTGAAGCCCGAATCGGTCAAGCCTGAGCCGGTGCCCGTTTTCGCGGCGGCGGAGGCAGCTCCCGCCGCGCCGACTCCCACGGAGAAAAAGCGAGTGGACGAGTGGGAAAATGCGCTGCTCAAGTTACAGTATAGCGAACAAATCATCGAAGACATTCGTGTCGCGGATGCCAACGCGGTCGAGCGCGCGCATGCGCGACGACTTGGGTTGGATTTCACTCCCGAAGTGGCGAAGAAAATGCCCGGGACCGAGTACAGCTTTGCGGACGCAGGCTCCGTCCAAGCCGGTGCAGTGATTAGCGCTTTGAATAGTGCCGACAAGGGTTATTCCTCCAGCAACAACCGTGCTCGCTCGCAGCAACGCGATGCGGACAAGAGTGTCAAGGATGTCGTCAGCTCTGACGAGACGCCGACGCCGTGGTGGAGAAAGGTGATGGATTTCATCGTCTCTCTCTTGGTGTTCGCCGCTATCGGCTCGATGCTCTACTTTGTCGCTCGCACTTTCATGTAAAAGACGCGCACTTTGCAACATACATTTAATGAACAAGCTTTCAACTACAACTCATCACTGTCACGTCTTCAGTAGAATCTCTAACACGCTATCGGGCGCGATGCGCATGACGTCTTCGTCATCCGCGATGAGCGTGTCCGGCACTTTGAAAATTTGCAAAACCTGCACCGGTTTCACTCTAAACTTGAGCGCTATTTCTTCGCGTAATTCAAGATAGGTTTGACAACCGAACGGGATCTCGCGGTAGAAACGCTCGTTGGGAACCTTCACCTTGAGGCACACCGCCTTGTCCACCGGTTGTCCCACGACTTGGTGCTCCGCCTTGTCTCGCATGCGACGAGTGTTGTCTATTACCATCGCCGCGTCTTCGGGCGAGAGCACCGCGGTTTCTTGAAGCTCGGTAAAAAATCTAATCTTTAAAGTCTCTGGACGAAGCTTCGCCGGCACCGAAGCCCGCCTATTGATTGTGAGGTGGACGTCCAGCAAATAGCCGTGCTTGACGTCGTAGAGGAGCTCCACTACAGGTAAATATCCTTCCCATCGAGTGACGTCTTCTTCCTGCCATCTAACGCGTTGAAGCGTGACGTCGCCGTCCGCGACGCCGTCTTCACCTATGATGGACTTGAAGGCTAAATATTCGTCGAGCGCATCGAGATTGAGGGGCTTATTCACCTTGATGCGGTAAGAAATCTCCCCTGCCGATTTGTCGTTGATTTGTCGAACGAGATAATACACGGCGAACGCCACGCCGACCCAAACACACAGGCTGAGGGTGAACCACACCAACGGTTTATTCATGAATGGGTTGACGATGTACGTTTGCGCCCAGTCCGTGTGTACGACGCTCCATTCACCGGTGATTCTATCCAACAACTCGAAGGCGAGCAAACCTGCAAAAATGAATTGCATTGCGTACAAGCTCGTGCCCTGCTTGCCATTCGACTTCATCTGTATCAACATCTCACCGCTGCTCCCACGAATGTCCTCGTGCACCCGCAAGGTCTGCGCGTCGGCGATAGTGTCCACCATGATGCGTAAACCGTTAATTTCTTCCCGAGCCGCCTCGAGAATTTTGCGCATATCCTCCACGCGCACTTTCAAGTCATTCAACATCACCTTCAATCCGAGAATCTCGTAGAGTCGTTGGCCAGCCGGTGAGTCTGGAATGGCGTAAATGCTCTCGTCTTGATCGATCGATTCTCTCAGGTACACAAGAATTTCCTCGAGAAGGATGATATCTCGCGAAGTCTCGGCGAGCGTGTGTCGAATGTTGGCGACACTGTTAGGATCTTCCTCGTGATGTCTGATCATCTGTCGAACGAGCTTGAGGATATCATCCGTCATGAAAATTCTACTGAAGACGTTGTTGACGAACACGTCTCTCGATCTGATGGATAAATACATCAACATGACTGGTTCTTGAGCCTTGGCGTTTGGGCCGCTGAGTAAGATACCGTGAGAACCCGTGATGACGACATCGCGATCGGTGATATCGTAAGCCTGATGCGTGTCGCCCAAAACTTGCCTCAACTCGTTCTCGAACGCATCTTTGTCCATGTACATGTCGGCCGCTTGTTGTGGCGCGATGCGCTCGGTGATGATGATGTTGATTTTGTCTCTTCGTTCGGCGCTGCCTAGGAAAACTGTTTGCAGTAAATCCCGCTGATGCTCACTCAAAAGTGAGTCCAAAATCGTGCTCGAGTCCATGTGAACGTCGACGAGGAGACGAGCCAAGTTGTCCAACGAGATGTTTTCGAGAATTCTATCCATGACGGATTCAACCATCAACCCGTGCACCACTGTGCCGTCCTTGCGCAAGTGGATGCCGAAATGCTCGACTTGTACGATGCCGTCGTCCTCGGGATAGTGAACTTGTGCCTCTATATTGGTGAAACTCGTCGTGTCGTGATCGAGGATGCTCACATTCGTCAAACCCGCAGGGATTTCACACTGCGTGTTCGTGGACTCGGCGTCGACCTCCGGCGAAAAGAATCCCCCTTGGCAGCGATCGTTTGAACCGAGTTTCATGTTGAGGTTGACGATTTGATTCACCCCAAACGGCACCCACTCACCGACAAGGATGGTGACGTTCGAAAGCGTGATGACTTCGTCCAATTCATCGCGAATGGTGCTGTCCTTGGTGGCGCTCTCCGCCGCGCGGTGGGAGTTGGACGATGTCACCGGACCGCCGACCCGTCGCAAAACCAGAGGTAAATAGGGCGAGACGACGTACGACACGTCTTCGACGTCCGTGATCGTGGATTCGAACGAGATAGTCTCGTTTCGCAGGTGAAACTTTTCGTCTTCAAACACAACTTGCAAAAGCTTCCCATCGGCGACGCACAGCTCGTCCACCAGTTGCCGATTCTCTTCGCTCATCCTCTTACTCACCAACGCCAAGCCCGCCGTGGTGATCTGAAACGCCAAGACGCTCTGATGTTCCGTGCTCTTCAATCTCAATCCGCGGATGAGCTCACCCTCGATCAAATCGTCCAAATCATCCACACCCTCCTGCGACACGTTGAGATACAGGCGCGTATTCTTCACCATTGTCGACTCGGGCGCGTAATCGTACTCGAACACCTTTTGCACGATTCCCTCGTAAATTAAAACCAACAGCGGCAACTTCCGCACCCACCGCTCCTTGTCATACACCGTCTGCGCACAATTCGAGTACTTACTCACCAAGTACAACAACTTCAGATGACTCGCCGTCCAATAGTCGTCGTGAAACCGCCGTCGCTCTCTCTTCACCAACCTCGCCTCTCCAGCCCTCGGATCCATCAACGGTCGATCCTCATACTTCATCGCCAACGTTTGCACCCCTTCCCTCTCCTCGCCCCGCCTTAGCGCGCGCGCCCATCCCTCGCTCGCGCTCGAATCACCCCGCGGCTCGTTCGTTCGCCTCCTCGCGCGCGCGTCCCCTTCGTCGTCGCCGCGCGGCACCGCCCGATTCCCTCGCGCGCGCTCTCGCGCGGACGCGTCCATCGGCGTCGTCGCCTTCTCTCCTCCTCCGCGCGCGCCGCCTCGGTCGTCCTCGACGCGGTCGACGCGCGCGTCGGAGTGTCGTCTCTCGAGCAACGGATTGGTTTCCCCGAGGCATGAGAAAGCGTGAGAATGCGTGAGAATGCGTGCGATCGGCGTTTTCGGTGCGCGTGACGGGACACCCGCGCGCGTCTCGAACGCGTCGGTAGACGGGAGTCGCGCGACCGACCGATGGTGGCGTGTGATGATCCGAAGTGGGCGCCCGGTGAACGCGTGGGCGCCCCCGTCGTCGTCCTGCACACGACGCACGGAGACGTGACGCTCGAGTTGTATTACAAGCACGCGCCCAAGACGTGTGAAAACTTTTTTGAGCTCGCGAGGCGAGGGTACTACGACGGCACGGTGTTTCACCGCGTCATCGCGGATTTTATGATTCAGGGAGGCGATCCCACGGGGACGGGGCGAGGCGGGGAGAGCGCGTTCGGGGGGAAGTTTGAGGATGAGATCAGTAAAGGATTGCGACACGTGGGGGCGGGGATCTTGTCGATGGCGAATAGCGGGCCGAACACGAATAAGAGTCAGTTTTTTATCACACTCGCTGCGACGCCGTGGTTGGATGGAAAACATGCGATTTTTGGACGCGTTGAGAACGGTATGCACGCGGTTCGGGCGCTGGGGGCGGTCAAGGTTGATAAGAACGACAAGCCGCTGAAGGAGGTGAAAATTCTTCGCGTAACGTGCGATGATAGAGGGTTCTCTTGGTACTAGAGGGGTTGTGAATGATGATACAACGGTAATGTAGACAAGGCTGTGGTTTGGACGCGCATCACGTTAAATCGTCGCCTCCGTCCGCGCCTTCGTCGGTAAATTCGACGCCCATCTTTCGCGCCATGTCGCCGAGGTCGTGAGACGCGTTCGGCAGTCTAGTCGCCAAACGCGCGAAGGCAACGTCTAAGAATCGCACGCACGAGCCGCTTTCGATCGCATACTTGATGTTATCGATGTTCGATTCGCGATACGCACTGAGCAACTTGTACGCCACCTCTCGTTCCTCGCTCTTGTCGAAACCGGGAACTTCGTGAATGTCGTTAAACACCGCCTGCGCGTTCAATCCATCTCCATCGTACAAAAGCGCGATGATGGCGCTCAGATACGCCTTGGACAACGAATGCATCTGTCCCGCGCGCGAACACGACTCCGCGTACTTCATGCACGCGTCCGCCGCGTCTTGATACTCTCCCATGTGCAACAGTATCGCACTCAACCGACGGTGATGGTCGTGCGCCGCCGTGTCTTTCCCCTCCTCGCTAAAAACCTCCACCGACCGTCTCAGTAGCGCCACCGCTGTCTTTGGATCTTTCGTCTCGATCCCTTTCGCCGCTCTTCCCAGCGCCTCCGCGCCCGCCTGCCCTCGATCCGCCAATGCGTACGACTCGCACGCGCGTTCCGCCATGGCCAACACCGCCTCCCCCTTGATCGGTTCACACCTCGCCAAGGCCTCCGTCCCTCGCTCCAGCGCTTTGGCCGCGTGCCAGTAATCGTCTAATCGCGTGTGCGCCTCCGCGCTTCGCTCCTCGGCGTCCGCCGCCATGACAAAATTGTTCGATCCACGATACGCTCGCGCGGCTTCTTCGTAGAGTTCGATCGCCTTGTCGAAATCTGGCTTCCATCGCAGCATCGACGGCTTCATGAACCCATCGGCTTTCTTCACGATGTTCTTGGCGTTGATTTCGTTCGTGCTCGCCATCGCGCGCGACGGTTTCGCGGCCTCGCGGGCGCGCAGTGGCGTCGGCACCTGGAATCTGGATTCTTTCATTCGCTCAACCGACGCGCTCGTCGCGGCTTTGAACTAAAAAACGGTTGATTACAACTCTATATCTGGCGTCTCAGTCTGAATTTTTGAAGGAACTATCGTACGACGCCGCGGGCTCGAGTTTCTTCGCCTCGACGAGCTTGCGAACCGCCTTCATAAAATCATCCTGCACGCAGTAGTCTCTGTCGTCGCGAATGGCGAACATGCCCGCTTCCGTGCACACGTTTCGCATGTCGGCGGCATTGAATTCCTCGGCAATCTTGGCGATGGACTCGTAGTCGATGTCGCCCTCCTTGTTGAGCTTTTGCGCGTGGATCTTTAAAACCTCCACGCGACCTTGCTCGTTGGGGAGCGGGATTTCAATCTTTCTGTCGAGACGTCCGGGACGCATCAACGCGGGATCCAAGACATCGGGCCTGTTGGTGGCCATGATCATCTTCACCTTTCCTAAGACGTCGAAACCGTCGAGCTGGTTTAAGAGCTCCATGAGCGTGCGCTGAATCTCGCGGTCGGCGGACGTACCCTCGGAGAAACGCTTCCCGCCGATGGCATCGATCTCATCCATGAAGATGATGCACGGCTCGTGGTCGCGAGCGTACCCAAACATCTCTCTGATCAATCTCGCGGATTCACCGATGTACTTATCCACTATAGCGCTAGAAACAATCTTCAAAAAGTTCGCATCGATGTTACTGGCGATCGCCTTGGCGAGCAAGGTCTTCCCCGTCCCCGGCGGACCGTAGAGCAACACGCCCTTCGGCGGCGCGATGCCCACACGCACAAACAACTCCGGGTTCATGAGCGGTAATTCGATCGATTCGCGAAGCGCGCGAATCTGCTCGCCGAGACCACCGATGGAGCTGTAATCTACGTGTCCCGTGGATTCGCTCAACATGTTAAACACCAACGGATCCACCTCCCGAGGAAGCGCTCGCATGATGGTGAGCGTCGTCATGTCCAGCGTGACCCGTGTCCCGTTGACGAGTTTACTCTTATCCAACTTGGTCCTGCACCCGACCACGTATCTCGGACCCGAGCTCGCCTTCACGATGAATCTATCTTCGTCCAACTGTCTCAAAACCTCTCCGATAATCTGTCCCATTGACTGCAGCGCCTTCAAATCGTCCTCCGTCTTGTCAAACGTCTTTCGAATCTCAATCAACTCGAACCTCGACGCGCGCACTCTCGCGTCCAATTCCTACGTTTTCGACCGCGCGCGCGCGACACCATCGTCAGTCTCTCTCTCGTTCGCCTCGTCTCTTCTCTTCTCGCGCGCGCGCCTCGCTCGCCTCGTCCCGACTCGCGATCTCCCTCGACGCACCTTGTGCTGTAACAACAATCCCGCATACTTTCTCAACGCCTCGCGTCGAGGATCCGGCGGCGGCGCCGCGGGTTCGCTCGGCGTCGTCGCCATCGCGTCCGCGTTCGTCACCGGCGTCGCCGGCGTCTGCGCCTGGTCCTCGTCGCCGTCCGTCGTCGTCATCTCGCCGTTCGATCGCTCGCGCGCCCTCGCGCTCTAATCCTCGCGCCTCGCCTCGCCTCGCGTGCGTCTCTCGTTCGCGTCTCTCGTTCGCGCGCCGCGTCGCGCGCGAGTCCTCGGTCGCGTCGCCGGCGCTCGATTCGTCGGTCGCTCGACCGCGCGCGCGCGCGTCGCTTCGCCGTGCGTCGCGTTCAGGCGTCAGTCTCTCGCGTTGACCCATCCACGACAGGCGCGAGACATGGCGTCGACCGCGCGCGCGAGAGACGCCGGCGGCGACGCGTTCACGCTTCGCGGCACCACCGCCGTGGTCACGGGAGGGACGCAGGGGCTCGGACGCGCCATCGTCGAGTCGATGTGCGCGAGAGGCGCTCGAGTGTACATTTGCTCGAGAACGAAAACCGACGTCGAGGCGGCGTGTGACGCGTGGCGCGAGCGGGGGTACGATGTACAAGGGTGCGCGTGCGATGTGAGCGATCCCGATCATCGAGAGGCGTTCGTCGCGCGCGTGCGGGAGGCGTTCGGTGGGACACTGCACGCGTTGGTGAACAACGTCGGGTTCAACGTGCGCAAACCCACGACGGCGTTCACGCGAGAGGAGTACGGGAGATTGATGACGACGAATTTAGAGGCGTCGTTCGAGATGTGTAAATTATTTCACGACCAATTGCGGTCGAGCGGGGACGGGAAGATTGTTTTTAATTCGTCGGTGGCTGGTTTGACGAGCATTCAGAGCGGTGCATTGTACGCGATGTCCAAGGGGGCTATGAATCAGCTCACGCGATCATTGGCGTGTGAATGGGCGAAGGATAACATCAGAGTCAATGCGGTCGCGCCCTGGTACACGAACACGCCCTTGGCGGCGCAGGTGTTGAAGAATGAGACGTACAGAAGAGCCGTCGTCGACCGCACGCCCATGGGACGCGTCGGCGAGCCGCCAGAGGTGGGAGACGTCGTCGCGTTTCTGTGCATGCCGGCGAGCTCGTACGTCACCGGCGTTATCGTTCCCATCGACGGTGGGTTCACCGTGCACGGCTTCATTCCGCCTAAATTGTAATATTTCACGTCATTCTTTCGCTTCCAGGACGGCGACGGCGCTCCTGAAAAATGGGCGACGTCACGCGAAATCGCCGACACTTTTCGACTGGCGTCATGTCTGCGCGCGCGTTCGCCGCCTCGGCACCCTCAACGATGAACGCGACGCGTGGTCGACGCACTGGCCACTCGGTTCGCGCGCGTCACGTCGTCGCGCGCGCGGGGAACGCGAAAGATGAGGGTGGCAACTTCATGGATTGGTTGCGCAAAGAGATAGACATCACGTTCAACCCGCGCACGCCCGGGGCGAAGATCGCGGGTAGGTGTCCAGACACGCAGACGCAACCGAGCGAGGTGTCGCGCGACAGGCTGAGCGCGGACGACGAGGCGGTGTTGGCGGCGGCATGGGACTTTGACGTGCGGGCGTTCGCGGAGGAGCTCGAGCGCGCAGTGTCCGAGGACGGCGATCGAGGGCGAGAGATGGCGGCGACGGCGGCGGCGACGAAATCGGCGGTGATGTCGACGGAGATTCTGGAAAATGAGGCGAGCGCGGTCGAGGCGGATGAGGCGGAGGACGATGGGTTTGATTATTACGAGTTGGACGGCGAGAGCGAGGGACCGCTCACGGGTAGAGAGTTGGCGTTGCTTTGCATTAAAAAGTACGGCAAGGCGCACGACATGGCCATCAAGCACGTTAAGATGGGGTCGGGCATGAAGCGTTGGGTGTCGCTGAACCTGTATGTCGGGCACCTCGGGCAACGCTCGTACCCGCAAACCGAGGAGGCGTACTTGGAACAACTCGACGTCATCTCCTATCTCATCAACAGCTGGAATCAGGAGGATTACACGCGCGCGTTTTTCCGCGAGAAACCCATCGCCCGAAGAGGTCTTCCGTCCCGACCTCGCGTAGACACGTGCGTGACGCTCCAATTTAGCCGCAGTCCCACGTGGGACGACGAATTGGGCGACGAATTCTTTGACTTTTGATCTACTGGGTGTACTGTAATTCAACTATAAATCTGGCTTGGCAAGATTTGGCACTCGTCCCCACACTGTCTTCGGCGGCTGCCCAGAGATCTCGCACACTATCCTATTGACGTCTAAACGCCACGCTACGTCTATGGACTCGACGCTCTCTCTCAGCGCGCGAACGGTCTCGTCGCTCGCCCCCGCCACCCATAACAGAGACACGTGCGGGTCCGGATCGTCGTAATATCTCGGAAATCCTAAAGGCTCTATCGCCGCGTTCACTCGATCGATGGCGTCGATCAACGCCGTCTTCGACTCGCTCGTCGTTCCCTCTCGAAAGCCCGCAGCCACGAAGGCACGCGTCCCGTCGTCGTTCGTGAACACCCGCAGCGCGTCGAACACCGCCTCGAACGGCCTCATCGACGCCAACTCTCGACGCACGCTCTCGTACACGTCGTTCCAATCCTCTCGCCTGATCGGAAACACCCTCGACAGCGACGCGTGCGGCCCTTTCGTCGTCAACGCCTCGCACTCCTCGAGCTCGGGGAACGCGTCGACGAGCGCGCGCAGCGCCGCGCCGAGCGCGCCGTCGCGCGCCATCGCCCCCGCGGGCGCGCGCACGTGCGTCGCATAGTTTCCCTCGACGTGCGGGAACGACCGCGCGCGCGCGCCCATGGGCACGAGCGACGCGGAGTCCCGCGAGTCGGCGTCGGCGTCACAGCCGCGCGCGAAAAGGTACTCGTCGAATGGCGCACGGTGACGACGCGCTCGCGCGCTCGCTCGACGCGCGTGACGCGTGAAGCGAGAGACGTCGCGCGCGATGCGTTTTGGGCGTCTCGGTGCGCGCGCGTCGCCCCGCCGCGCGCGCGGGGGGGGGATGGGCGCGCTCGACACGTCGCGCGGGGGAACGTTGTACTTTTGCGAACGAACGCGCAGACTGACGCCGTCGCGACTCTCTCGCGCGCGAATAGATCGGGATGGGCAAAAAGTTATTGATTCAAATCTTGCGGATCGTGCCGCTGGCGCTGTACCTCAGAAGCGCGGCGTGCAAGTTCGGCATTCCGATCGGCGGTTGCGACGGCCCGCTGTGCCCGGTGGCCATCGGCAAGGCGGGCGACTGCGTGCCGACCGCGAACACGGCGGAGCAGTTGGCGTGGTGCCAACACGCGTGGACGCCGTGGGCGAATGGTTTGTTGGCCATGGTGAAGGTGCCGTTGAAGGTTCGGTGCTCGGCGGCTGATGGACACGAGTTCGCGAAGATTATCGGCGCGTTGGAGGTGCTCGGCTACGCGGCGCTGTGGACGAACCCAGCTCAGGGTGCGTTCATGCTCTCGGTGATCATGGCCGGAGCGATTCACTTCCACATGACGTTCCTCAAGGATCCCATGGGGAGACTCACGATTCAATTCGCGTTGCTCTTCGCGTCCTTGGCCATCATGTTCTTGAGCCGACCGACCAAGACGACCAAGCTGAAGACGACTCGACGCACGTCGAGCCGAAAGACAAAGCGAAGCTAATTTAACACGCGATGATTCGCCCGCAAGTTGTGAGGGGCTGATTGTTATGAAAAAGTAAATTACAGTGCATTTATGTTACACATCTGATTCGAGCGCTCTCGCGAAAAATCCATCCACCGTCGGGCACATCGCATCCGCGAGACACTCACAAATATCCAAGAGCTCTTGCGCGTCTTGCGCGTCCTCGACCTCATCCAGCCATTCGAGCGTATCTTTCGCGCCATCAAGCATGGATGCTATGTCGCACAGGCGTTGACTGAGTGATTCGCTTTGCGAAACGTCAGTCGCCTTTTGACGAGTCCTGGACAATATGATACTCATCGCGTTTTGAGGTTTTTGTTTGGGTTTCAACCACTCGTACATCTTGTTGATGAGACCAAAGTAAATCAATATTGGTTTGAGTAGTTTGAATCGTTCCGTGGCGTCGAGCTCATTCCAGGAAGCGTCCGCCGCCGCGTCGTCGCCCGAGGAGTGGGACGCGATTCTCGTACATTCGTACTTCTTCGCGTGTCTCACGATAGCAATCAAGACATTCTGACGCGCTTTCTCCCACTGTTCGTTGGACCATATGGTGATAGAAAGAACCAAACCCGCGGGAAGAAGCTGAAGATGACACACGTCGGGATCATTCCAGAGTTCAGTGTCGCAAGACAGGCGGGTGAGGAGTGCGTTGTACTCCTCCAAACCTTTTTGGGGACAGAGAGAAACCTGATGGAGTAGCAAACGCATCATGTGTGGCAGGAGATTCATGTTACTCTCTCTTCCTCCCCCTCGACAGTCTGTGCTAAACGAAACATTCATCGCGAATCTTCCGAGAAGCAAGCTTATGTCCACCGCCACTTGTCGTGCGCGTGTCGGTGGCGAGATGAAAGCGCCGACGGCGAAACAATTCTGCCACCAGGTGTCCACGGCAGAGATGTAAGCCGTGTCCGCGATCATTTCACCCATCACTGGAAGCAAATTATTGCACAAAGTTTCACTGTTGCGCAACGCCGCACCTTCCCATTCTCTTTTGGGTGTACGCAACGCGACATCCGCTCGTTTCGCAGATTGATGACACGAAAAGTGAATCGCGTTAAAGTGAGACACCGTGCAAAGCGTCTGCGACAGCTCTTCACTCGTGTACGGTGTATTTGTGAGTTTATTGAAGCAATATATACCGAGGAGCTCAGATGGTTTGAGTTTGTAACCTTCGAAACAAACTCTGCAGACGATTGACTCTTGTTCACTCTCGGTGACCATATTCGTGTAGCCTTGCAAAGATCTCGGCGAACGGGAGACCCCTATCGTCGACGCGCCCGGACTCGATGAATTAGCGACAACTTGCATACCCATTTCACAGAGCATTTGCTCCCGCTTAGCCAACGCCTTTCGTCGATTCTCTTCTCTTGTGGCGGCTCGTAAATCATCCAGATGCCGAGCAACAATCTCAGACGCGCTCGCAAAAGTTTCCAAACAATTTTCTGCAAAACTCCCGATATCGTGTTCGATGACGGACTCGAGATGATGTAAAAGATCAATCACTTCAGCGTGCTCTTCCAAATCCAGCCTGTATCCACGCGTGATGCCGTTAAGAATTTCAAGCGCAATGGGTAATGCAAATTCTGTGATGGCCGAAGTCCAAGCCTGAGTCCCACGAACTCTTCCATCAGAGTCTTTAAAAATGTCATTGATGATGAAATCAATCACGAAGTTCACCGTTCCTTCGGACCAAACAGCCTCGAGGACGCGATGACCCGATTGATCCATGGGTATGGCTTCCGCCAAGCGAGCCGAACACTCAAGTTCGAGCTTCAATGCGCTATTCTCCTCGTGTCCATGCAACTGGACGAGCTTACGGACTGAAGCGTCAAAGTTTTTCACAAGTATCGTCGTAGACTGAGTCGTAGAACCGGCGAGACGTGGGATGACCCGCGCCAGAATGTCAGCCTCATGTCGTTCTTGACTTTGAATGAGCTGCTTGAGCTGCGACAAAAAGATCTCGACGTGATTCATCTCGTTTTCGCGAACCGACATCTCGATTGCCTGTAATGAAGAGCTATTCTTGATGAGCATGGGAGAACCTGGACGCTTGGACATGCTCGCGCTCTCCACAAGTTCGCGACTTAGAATACCAGATTTGATCGTCGGCGCACTGACTTCACCTTCAGAGCTCTGCATAGTCTCCTCTTGTTCCTCCCTCAGAAGCATCTCTATGACGAGAAGAAATTCTTTACCTGAGTGCGAACAGTCGCGAGTGAAGGCTTGCGCAGTTTCGTCGAGTAACTTCTCCAACGCTCCGATCTCGAGCATGTCCCTTCTGTTCTTTTTCAAGTAGCATGCCGAACGAAGTATTTCAAGCAATTTAGCGAAAACGTCTTCGTTCCCGGTGTACAGCACCGAAGTATCGCGTCTGATTCGAGGAAGCAGCTCAATCAGCGTGCTAAAACCATCCCCTTGCTGGAAAATGGTCGTACCAGCGAACTTGAGTTCAATATCTTCGTCTTCTTCCTTCGTCGGTGGAAGTTCATCGATTCGCTGTTCTGTCGCTTCGCCGTCCAAACCACTCAAACGGAAAGTCACGGGCATCGGCGGACCAATCGCATCGTCTGCGTTTGTGCTTTGACGAACTCGTGAATCTTGAAACAACGACGGTAGCCAAATTCGTTCGAAGACGTCCTCCACGGGCAGATCGAGACTGATGATTTGATTCGTCACGAGCAACTCCATACCAAAATCATCCTCAACGAGACCAACCATGTCGAGTTCCCTGCAGATGAGGTTCTTCACGTCCCGCATCAGTGGCGTCGCACTCATGTTAGCGGTAGAATATGGATTACGCGACATGACACCTGGAATAAACTCTTCTTGCGTGGGGCTCTTGAGCATCCTAAGAAGATACACCTTCAGAGGTGGAGCCCGCGGTAGAACGTGATACGCCAGTTCATTCAAGATGAGTTGTAATGGCAACTTGGGCTCTTGCGGCACGCCAGACACGTGGATTTGCGCCAGCTTTAAGCATACTTTTGCTATGTTCGGCTGTAACGACCCTGATGATTCGATGATGAGAGAGAGCAGAGTATCAAACGTTTCGGAAGCTTTGATCGCTGCAGGACTCTGGCAAATTTGAAGCGCTCTCGCGTACAAAACGGCACGCACAATCGCCTCTAATCCCACTGTAACGAATCTTTCCATGAACGAAGATGACTCTGCAAAGATGTCTCTCAGTAACATAGACACAGAGTGCAGACTAACCCCAGTATCTTGGTTCGTCGAGGCAAAAAGAGCTCTCTCCGATACCATGTACTTCGAGTTTGCATCCAGTTCTCTCTGCAGCATTGAAAGTAGACAAACCGAGAGTTTATTCGATTCGTTCACTCGTGAAATTATGGTTTCACTACAGAGTGCCAGGCTTAAAACACTCAGAAAATCACTATAAGGCTCACTGTCCAGGTTTGGTTTCGTTCCGAGCATGAAATTCGCAATCTGAACATTAATTTCATCACCGTTACGAAGTAAGATGCTGAACACCTGCACCACCTCGTGTCTCACGAATCTGGATCCACAATTCAACGCTGCGGCGAGCCAGGGAATCAATTGCGCAGTCTTTGGTAAAGGCGTTTCTTCGCCTATAGCCTCAGGTTCCAAAGATTCAAACTCTGAAAACGCACTTATCGAGGTCAGGATCTCCTTGAGAGTACTGGAATTTGTCATCGCTTGCCGGACAAACTCCAGTGCAGGTAACACTGTGTTCTCAACGACCACCGCATTTGAAACAAGCTGTTTGGAAGTGATCGCCTTACATGCAAGACTCATTAGTGCAGCGCGCTCTGCACCTTTCGCTTCGCTCATACCGGACTCGACGCGATATGTGCTTACGTGAACCAAATCCTTCAGGAGCAAAACGTCTTGATTGTTTTGCGAAATCATGCTCCCTTGCCACGTGTTGACAGAGAGTAATGCATTACCAGCACGTTCGAGTGCAGAATTGCAAAGAAAACGGGCCACGTCCTCGTTAGCAGCAGCCATATTTGACAAAATTGTACGGACAGTGCTGCAGCATGTGAGACCAAAAACGTGCGGGTTGAGCATGCGATTGAACAAGTGTTGATGAATATCGTATCCGCTCAAAGCTTTCATCCCTGCTGGAGTGCGCGATAAACTTGTGCAAAGCTTTAACGCGCAAAACAGGTAGTCTCGACAGGTCCCGTAGTTGTCATTCTGTCCAGGGGGTGAACTCGATATGTCTTCATCCGTTTCAGTGGGCAAGTATTGGAGAATGGCGTCGTGCACCGAATCACACTTGCATCTTGCGGCAACCAGATCCATTCTTCTGCCTTTACTCGTCACGCTAAACATTCGTTCAACATCTTCGGAGGAGTCTCCTCGTTCGAATAATGCGGTTCGAATAGAGCTCTCTGCAGATTCTATGGATTCAAGTATTTTTGCGATTGCTTGAGACTGCGCCTTCAGTTCTTGCACCGCGTCGGAAAGATCTTCTGCGTCTTGAAGCTTTGGGTGGCGCAAGCACAACGTGGCATGCGCAGATAAAGTCGTTTGTATTTTCGCGTAACGACAGTACCCACACTCGTTACATATGAATGCATCGAGCTTCTCGTAGTTGATGTTTCGGCAGTATCGGCACTGATACGCATTCTCTCGACAATTCGTGCAAATTCCATGTTTGACATCAGTGACCAAACGAGCACAGCGAGGACAGTGCAAAGCCATCGTCATCTTTGCCTGTAAGTTCTCGTGAAAAGATCTGAAGACGATTTTGAGTGCCGATGCGTCCACTGGAATTTCGAATTTAAGTTCTGCTTCGTTTGCCGATGCCGGGAAGTAAAGCACTCCGAGAAATTGCCAAGACAAGCAGTCGTATGCTCGCAAAACACTCAAGCCTTTTCTACTCGTCGTGCGCCACACCTCGACCTCCTTGACGCGAATGTGAGATTTTAATTCAGTCACGTTCATAGAGATGGATTCAATAGTCATGGCCTCTCGCAACTTTGAAAACGCAGTGTTTTTGGTGAAAGTCTGATTCTTCTTCAGAGAATCGAGGGAGTGAGCAGAGAATCTGTGACAAGCGAGATAAGACACGGCATCCCGCGCGCTCGGGCTTTTTTCCAACCAGTACCTGTCGAGCGAATCACTGCCCAAGATTTGCTGTTGCTTCAGCGCACGGTAGAGATCCGCTCTTGGATGATCGCTCACGCGTAAAAGCACGTCCCGCATGCCGTGACAGAACTTGTTGATACTGTTCTGATATAGAGACACAACGTCTGAATCAGATAGCATAATGCCCTTTGCGAACTCCATCAATTCACTGCCACGGTGACCATGGTTTTGTGAACTCTCCAAAACTGACATCAGCACAACAAGAACATCATCTCGATAGTGTTCGAATGAGTACCAAATTGTTTTCAAAACGTGCGCCGCAGCGGCGCGCGTATCGTCTTCCACGGCAGCTAAGACACATTTATGCGTCATAATGTCAAGTCCTTGAATGATCTCTCTGAGCAAGTCTCTCTTCGTAACACTAGTCTCGGGCTCACCGTCATTATACGATTCCACGGTGCACGAAATGACTTTGCATATGTTCGTAGAAATGGGAGCTGGAAGATTGGATGCCGCCATCATCAACGCACCTACCAATTCAGGGGCAAAGTCGATGTTTTCGTAAAAGTGTTTCAGACTCCTCTTGTTATCTATCGCCACCTCAAGGAATCGGTCAACTGTCTCCTTCATATGCTGTAATCCTGAATACGGAACTTCGTCCACGAGCCAGTGCGAATTGACATCCACCGTGACGATTTCGCGCAGAGCTTTTGACAAATTGAAAAGTCGACCGGCTTGACTCAACGCGCGAATCTCGATGTCATCGTCCCCAAGAAATTGCTTGAGTAAGAAAATTGCCTGCGACGAAAGATCTTTCGGTTTCATCGCCGATATACGAGCAAGAACTTGAGACCACTCCGACTTTTCTCGCTCGGGCAACTTACTCAGAGCAAACGAGCGAGAATGTGCCGATGCATAAAGGAGCACCGATTGAAGACAATGAATGATGCGTTGCTCTCGATTTCGCGCGTTTTCTTCGCTTTGCAATAGAGCACCGTATCCCTTCTCTGACGGATACACGTCTGTCTCACGCACATCGAGGCAACGCAAGAACTCGCAAGCCAACGCGTACGTGTGCAAAAGAGCTTCACGAGCTTCACTCGTCGGCATATCTTGTAACTGCATGCACTCCGCCGCGATAGCCAATCGACTACATATCGCATCTTGCGCAAGGATATCACCATGCAAAGGAGGAAGCTTGCACAATTCCAAGTTTAGACATTCGGGATAAGCTTCACTCAAGGTACGAATGAGTGTGATTTGTGACTTGTACAGCGTTTTCTTCTTGACCTGCATAATTGATGATACCAACTGGCGAATTCCACTCGATGCTGCGCACTTGTCGTTTCTGAGCTCCACTTTGGGCGCAAAAATACGTCGCGCTGGATTGACATCTGATGTGGTGATTGAATTCGTCGTCAAAAGATGCCAGAGTAAAGTTTCAGTAGCCACGTCGCGAACGTCTTCCCGAGTGCAGGTAACCAATCTGACTGTGGACTTCACGATTTCAGCGTCGTGCTCGTGTATCAATACCGCTACCAATGCGTGTACGATGCTCGGTATGATTTCGTTCGCATCCCACGCTTCCGCAGCCACGTCCAACATAGCAGACGATGTGTTCGCTAGTGTCGACAGATACGGCGAAGAGTCAAGAAGAGTGCTCGGTCTTCGCAGTGCGAGTCGACCTAGCTTTCTTACCGCACAGAAGTACTCAAAAAGGTCAGCGTCAGCGATACTAAAAGGGCTCTCGTGAAAGCGAGGGCAAATTCGCTCCGTCACCTTATGACCGAAAAGAAGAGTAGAGTTATCTTTAATGTGCATCACCGTAAGCATGGTGTCTCGCGTTTGCACTCTGAGGACTTTCCAGGCGACAAACTTGGCGTATTTATGATTCGGAGTCTGGAGCGTGATAAACTCCTTCTTCCGCAGCATGGCCTCATAGCAAATGCGCAACTTGCTCGATTTCAAGTCAAGCTTGCAATAGCGTAACGCTTGAATGATTGAAATGGTACCACTCAACCATGCCATCGCGCTATCATCGAGACCATCATCACGAATCAAGTGCCTTCTAGCGCGAGACGCACTAGAAGCAAGAGTGTTGTGAGTGTGTTGGACATCACTTTTTTGCTCGGCTTGCAGATCCTCTTCCAACGTGTTGCCATCGCACGCATACACCTCCATTCGATGAATGCAGATACTCACTTGGCTCATGGAATCGACGGAAAACTTAAATTTGGGTGCATGCACGCTATCTTTCAAGGCTTTTGACTCCGCACACGTAAACGGGATATCGTACCATCTCTTTGTTTCACGTTCAAACGTGAAAATCCTGCCTCCCGGAAGCACAAGTTTAGACGGGTTGTACGACTGCATCGTGATTCCTCCGATGTAAATCCTGACCCCCCGAATGATTCGATTGTCATCCGGTAATTCAAGAGTGAGGTATGCCTCGATAGAGCTGGGTGACGCTATCGATCCATCTTCTGATTGTAGAATACTGCGCAACACCGCTGGAGTCGATCCTCGATTGAAACTTCCACCGAAATCAACGCTTGAAGTAACTCTGGTGAGCTTTTCGAAAAAGTTGTATGCAAACTTCATCTCATTCGTTTTGATTCCATTCTTCCTTTCATCCGATCTCATGGTTTTCGGTGTGGGTAAGGACTCTACGCTACTGTATGTGTGGATCTGCATTGAACCGTCGCCGCGTAAAACAATGAGTGATGAGGGAAAGTCTCCCGATCCAGTTTTTTGATACCCCGCGTAGCCTACAATGCTCGCTGTAGATGTCTCAGCAACGACTTTGTCAACCTTTGTGTCACCGACGGCTAAAAGTGCTATCGATTCACCGATACATTCCGCCTGCATGAATACATGCTTTGGCATCAGTAACGTCGCGTCGGGACCCGGTTTGTTTGGTAGACAAAAGTCAAACACTTTTGATGGTTTACGCTCACACACCTCGACAGTCTTCAAGATTTGAACATCGATGTCTTCATCAGTATTTACACTGACGCGCGTAAAGATGATCTCGCCGGCAGAAGAATGCACGATTGCGATGCCATGACACTGCGAATACGTAACCGCGCGAACCTTGTCGCAAACACCAACTTTTGAGCTTTGATCCAATTGAATGCTTTTCGGTTTCGATGTTACTTTCACGTAAAATGCATGTAAGGTACCATCTTCTGTAGTGAGCAGAGCGCACAATCGATTTTTGTGTCGAGAATTGATCCAGACAGTTGAGGTGATTGGTGTCGCGCTTTGAATAGTGCATGCGGGCACACACGTGTTTCGCGAGAGATCATAAACTGCACAAGTGTTCCGTCCAGTGATAGAGAACAAAGACGTGGAACTAGGAACCCAACTTGCATCAATGATCAAGTCGATGCTCTCTGGTACTTGTATCGGTAATCTATCAAGAATTTCACCGCCATCGCTGAGGGTAAACACTTGCGCGTGATGCAAACCGGTCACAGACAGATACTCTTTGCGCATGTGATTGAACTCGAGCTTGATGATTTCAAAGTCGACCAAGTTTCTCGAAAGTGGGCGAATGCCAACCTTATCACCGAGTTGAATGGATTTACTCTCGCTGAGTTCTGACTGCGCGCCGACGACGACGTTAGCATCGAGGATGGATATTTTATCACCTTCAGCGATAGCCAAGTGACCGTCACGCGAGCACGCGGCGCCATTCCGCACGACAACTCCAGAAAAAAGCAATTCTTGTACGTTTACTTTGGCTTGCATCTGTTCCATTTCGAAAGATCCAGCTTTGAAATTTCGCGCCACTGGCAACGTGACCATGCTTTCATCCATCACTAGTACAGATTTGCTCGCATCGCGACGTGAAAAACGATCCGACGACGCTGAGTCACTCTCATGAAGCGGTCTAAACCAAGATATAAGCACGCCCTCTAACTTCTCCGTGATTTCGGCGCGTTCGAGCGTCAACTTGAGCTCCTTGAGCGCTGTAGTAGAGCACAACCTTCGGGCGAGATTTGGTTCTTGCGATTCTTCCATTTCATCTTCGCCCTCTGAGTCACTCTCTGCATTAATCTCAAAACTCCGACTATTCCTTTCTCCCGCAACGCGACGTTCATCGTCGAATTCTGAAACATCGCGTTCACTCAGGCAAAAGCACTTATGCCGAGGAGCTGGGCTGGCACCGTCAGCGCCACAGTCGCAGAAGAATCTCGACTTTCTAGAGTAAACAATGCGATGACCAGTATGGCACGTTTTCGCGCAGTTGCTGCAACATCCACGACTAGCGACAAGGTTGCAATCGTAGCAAAAATACCAATGCTGTTCTTGAAACGACTCGCCGCTCGTGACGAAAGTGCAAAGGCCGGAAGAGATGTTCAATCTGTCTTCATCAAGACTATTGGTATCAGTCTCGTTTTCTCCGGTGCCACTCTCCAAAAGAATCCGTTCTCGTAAATGATTTTCAGATCCGATTAAACGTCCCCAGAGTTCGGGTAAGGTGCGCCCACCTGATTCCGGTTCCCTTGGTTCGTCAGCGCCATGAGGCTCTACAGCGGCGTCGAGAACAGCGTCTAGACGTGCAAGTCTTCTTTCAAGTAACTGATCGCTCGGATTGTCTTCCATCAAAGTCTCTGGCATTGCGAATAGCTCTGCCAAATCTCTTTGATTATTCGTCGCATCTTGCCTTGGTTCGACGTCTTCGCGTTGTTGAGATTCTTGAGAATGAGAAGTGCCGCGCAGATTTGTAGACGTCAGTTGCTCAGCGAGCGTCGCTATCGGTCCACCTCCATCCACAACAGAGTCACTGCGTAAAACAAAGCTAATGAATCGTACAACCGCAATGAATCGTAAAATGTCGTCGTCTTGAGAGAGCATTTTGGCCCGCTCCAGAGAAGCAATCAAGCACGCCGCAATAGTCTGTGCCCCATCTCGTCGGCAACTGAGACCAAGGCGAATCAAGGTCAATAGCGCGGAATCCAGAATCAATTTACTTGCTTTAGTAGCGTCAAAGCGCTTGTCCAAGAGAAATGCTTCTGGAAAATCATCCAAAGTCATGCTGAGTAGACTCGTGACGCAGCCGTGCGTCTCATCGTTGACATTGTCGTCGCTGATACTCGCCTCCAAAAGCTTCACCATGCAATCACGTACGTCCAAGTCAGCGCTACAGAGCCTCTTCATCACGCTCGCCGCAACGCGTTTACGTGGAAATAATGCAAAAGCTTCTTCAATGATGCGCCAATTCGCTGCGTTCGAAATGGTGACAGAGTACAACGCGTTTGACAGCGCGCAAGACGTATTGTCGGTCAAATGTGTCCATTCTGACGACGTCACGAAGATTGATACGATGTCTTTGACGAACCCACACTCATCAAGATTCAATTCGGAACCCAAAAATGTGCACGCGCGTTCGCACTCGAGACAGACAGCTTCGATTAAACGAGCATCCGTGCTCGCGCTCATCACCTCTAAACATAACTGCGCCAACATCCGTGGGAGAATGGCCAAACTCGGAGTCGCTCTCGTGAGCTTTTGACGTAAAATGCTTACGCACACGTCTAAGATTGCTCGATAGAGATCAACGATCAACATGTCTGTCGGCGAGGTTACTCTCGACGTCTCACCCACGATGGCGCCGTCGACGCCCTCCGCGGGCTCTGCGAGAGCGCTCATCAACGCCGACTCATCACTCGCGCTGAGCACGGTCTCGTTGTCTACTTTCATTTCCCTGCACGCGCGCTCATCCTCGGTCCGCAATCGCTCCATGATCGTTACCGACCACCTCTCCGCGTACCCTCTCGACACACACGCTCGAAGCACGTCGCTCCAACTCGCCGCCGCGTCCACGTCTCGCGCGTCCAACCGCTCGAGCGAAAACACCGCCATCTTCACCACCGCGCAGTACATGTCCCGCACCACGTCATACTCATCCTGTAACGCTCCTCGCAGTGCATCCGGGTGCGTCGTAAACGTCGCCACCGTCGCCTCGCATGCGCGCAGCGTCTCGTCCCGCGCCTCGCTCGTCGACGCCTCCCCCAACGCCTCTTCTAATCGCTCCCCTCGCGCGATGAGCGCCTTGACGCAGTGCGGCGCCAGCGCGTGCGACACCATCTTCTTCCCCAATCTCCCTCTCGCGCGCGCGCTTCGTCGCAGCGCGCGCACGAGCTCCTGAAGCTCGCTCCCTCGCGTCCCCTCGCTCGCGCGCCCCTCTGGCCTGGAGGATTCCTTGTCGGTGGCCCGCGTCGTCCCCGACGACGTCTCGCTCGCGTCGACGAGCACCACCGCCCCGCTCGCCGCGCGCGCGCGACGATGGGTTTCACTCGTACCGTGTCCTCCGTCGTCGCGCGCCATCTCGCGGCGCGCGTCGCCGTCGTCGTCGTCGCCGTCGTCGCGCCGCGCGCGTCGCGTCGCATCCGCGTCGATTTCTTCGGGACCGAGCCCGCGTCTCCACGCGGTGGTCATCGCGTCTCGCGCGCGCGATCGGCGACGGATCGGGAGCGAACGAAAACGCCTCGATCGCGCGCGACGATCGCGTCGGCGTCTGGCGCGTCGCGTCGACGTCGAGGCGCGTCGACGCGCGCGCGCGCGGCCTCGGGCTTTACGTGCGAAACAGTTGCGTACATTACTGTTTTTAGCGCCAACACGCGTACGCATCGGTGACGCGACGACGCGCGTCGACCTTTCGGTCCAACCCGAGTGTTCGACTCGAGTGTTCGTCGCGTCACCGCGACGCGCGCGAGCGTTCGTCGCGGGCGAGGAACGCGAGGCGCGCGCGAGGGAAATCTTCGCGTGAGGTCGTCGCGCGAGATCGCGGAGTTGAGGACGGAGGCGCGCGCGACGGGCGGTGCATTCACCTCTCGAACGATCGTCGTCGAGGCGCGCGCGAGACGCGGGAGGCTCGAATCGCGCGCGCGAGACGGGCGAACGGGCGAGGACGGCGAGGAGGATGAAGACGGAGACGGTGGAGACGGTGGTCGAGCGCGCGGGGAAGGATGCGTGTTCATCGGGGAGAGATTCCCCGGGCACGCCGCCGGCGGAGGACGCGGCGGCGAGACGAGGCGCCGCGGCGAAGAACGGCGCGAGGAAACGGGCGAAGAAGGCGCACGACGTCGCCGTGGACGATGAACCTGACGTGGATGAACGAGGTGAATTGATGTTTGGGTGCGGGAAGTGTGATTACGATCCGGATGGGTGCGAGGGGTGTCTCGGCGGACCGCCGATTCGGAGCGCGTGCGAGTGGGACAAGGCGCTGCGGAGAGACGTGCCGCCGGTGAAGACGTACAGGCCGACGGAGGCGGAGTGGGCGGGCGATCCTCTGGAGTACATCGACTCCATTCGCCCCGAGGCGGAAAAGTACGGGGTGTGTAAGATTGTTCCCCCGGAGAGTTGGACGCCGGGATTTTGCCTCCCGGGGAAGGAAAAGTTGCGGTTTCGCACGAGAATACAGGCGCTCAACGAGTTGCAAAATCGTCCGGCGGGACCGAGCGCGCGGGCGCGGGCGAAGATGCGAGAGGAAGAGAAGAGTGGGAACAAATCGTCCGGTGGAGGCGTCGCGACTGGAGGCCGCATGGGAGGCGGAGGCCGCATGGGGGGCGCTTCGCAGGCCGACGCGAACACCATCGCCGAAAAGTACGGATTCCAACAAGGGCAGCGACACAATTTGGCAACCTTGGAGCGATACTCTGAATACTTCAAGAGGAAATATTTTAGCAAGAATGGCAAACCGGTGGAGGATTTGACGGTGCGAGACATGGAAGGGGAGTTCTGGCGACTCATCGAGCAGAGCGAAGGGCGGAGCGTCGAGGTGATTTACGGCGCCGACATCGCGACAATGGACGTCGGGAGCGGATTCGCAAAAAAAGATGACTCGTGTCCACCGGGACAAGAGCGATACGCCGAGAGTCCGTGGAACGTATGTAACATGCCTTACAATTCGGAGAGTTGTTTGAGTCACGTCGAACCGACGACGGGCATCACCGTTCCGTGGCTGTACTTTGGCATGACGATGTCGGCGTTTTGTTGGCACGTGGAGGACCACAACTTCTATAGCGTCAATTATCATCACTTTGGCGCGCCCAAGGTGTGGTATTCCATTCCCGCCACGCACTCGAAACAGTTCGAGGACGTGATGCACAAGAGATTACCTCACCTGTTCCAGTCTCAACCCGACTTGCTTCACGGCTTGGTGACCATTTTATCGCCCAAGGTGTTGCAAGATGAGGGCATCCCAGTCTACCGCGTCGAACAGGATCCCAGAAGCTACATTATCACGTTTCCGTACGCCTATCACGCCGGTTTCAACACCGGTTTCAACTGCGCCGAGGCGGTGAACTTTGCGCCCATAGACTGGTTACCGTTCGGCGTCGGCGCCACAGAGCGATACGTGAGCGACAAGCGATACCAATCCGTCGCGCACGATCAGTTGTTGTCCACGCTCACGTCGAGCGCGCACAAACACGCGCGCTTTCCGCCCGTGTTGGCAACAATCATGCGCGCGCGCGTGGACGAAGAAAAAGCGCGTCGAAACTCGGCCAAAGAGGAAGTCGGTCAGGAGACGCGCATGGAGGGCACACCCGAGGCACCGGATTTCAACGAACGCGACTGCACGACGTGCCTGGCGGATTTGAACTGGTCGTGCGTCACGTGCGCGTGCACGTTCGCGAAAAACTGTGGATACACCTATTGTCTTCGGTGCGTCAAGGCGTGCGAATGCGACGCGACGAAGCGCACGATGTTTTATCGAGAGACGCTGGACGAGCTCGACGAAAAAGTGGCGGTGCTCGAAAAACTAAGCGAGACACAGTAGAATGAATATGAAAACAAATCATCGCGATCACCATCCATCGCTCGTTCGATCGCCGTTCACCATCGCCTCTACTTGCGCGAGTGTGCCGTTATCGTACGTGATCATATCGTGCCGACTCTGCACGCTCAACAACAATTCGGGTCGTCCTCCGAGCAACTTCGTCAACGCGTCGTCATCCTCTACGGATAACTTTTCCTTCAACATTTCCACGTTCCCGCGCATGTCATGAATCTCCCACAGGTGCGGAAAATCCGACAATATTGCATCCCAACGCAATCTCGGCGCGCACTCGCGCAACTCCCCGATCTTCCGCGCGATCTCGTCGAAATCCTCCAACAACAGACTCGGCCTCGCCGTCACCATCTTGGAGAGATCCGCCTCCGGCAACAAGTCTCTCAATCGCACCATCGCCACCGCCACGTCCGGCACGCGCGCCGTCATGCGCACCACATCCGCCATCTTCACGTCCCCGATCCTCGATTCCATCCCCGGCACGAGCGCGAACAAATTCACCAATTTCTTCCCCACCTCGTCCTCGTCCAAGTCGAGCTCGCGCGCCACCGTCGCCACGCAAAACCTCAGCTTCCCACCGTCGTTCCACCCGACGTGTTCGGCGATGTTCGACCCCGATCGCTCCTCGGCGACGATATCCCCGAGTTCGTTCACCAGGTGTTCCTTCCGCTTCGATCGGTACCTACCGACGCGCCAACGCCCGTCGCTCAGCTCGGCCAGCGCGTCGATGGCATCCTCCGTCGTCTCGCGTCCGTCTTCGCTCGACGCGCGCGACGCCGTCCTCCATCGTCGCGCGCGTCGAGACGACGAGACTCGATGACGCGTCATCGCCGACGTCGTCGCGTTCGCCGTCGCGTTCGCCATCGCGCGCGTCGCCATCGTCCTCGAGCGCGCGTCTCCCGCCACGTCGGTCGCGCGGTCGCGGTCGCGGCGAGGGAGGGGGGTGGTCGACCACGACGGGTCATGACCGGTCGATCGGGGGAACGCACAGACATCCACCCGGTGCCGATGGATTGATTGGATTGCGTCGAGAATCGTGACGGGTCGGTATTGATTGACGCGTTCGGCACTCGTCGACGCGAGAGTAGTGCGCCATGGGCGTGTGCGGTTCGTCGCCGTCTGCGCCGGTTCCGGTGCGCGCGAGCGATGCGAGGAGACGACGACGCGCGGGACGGATTGTTTGAAAGAATTGGAATTGGCCGCGCGCGCGCGGGGAGAATTGAATTTTGTTTGGATTGCGTTCGATCATCGCGGTGCTGAGGCGCGCGTGAAAGATCGGGGGAGACGCGAGACGCGATGCGCGCGCGTGGGATGATGACTGACGATTTTGTACGTACGTCGCGCGCGCGCGCGCGGACGTTGTTCGTCGCGCAGTACGAGGAAGTGAATCAGCGAAGCGGGAAACCGAATCCGCTGGGTAACAAAAAGGCGCGACCGTCGAGCGTGTTGGGACGTGAGACGCCGGATGTGAACGATTTGTTTGAGTTCCACGATGAACTCGGAAGAGGTCAGTTCGGGACGACGTTCTTGGTGACGGAAAAGGCGACCGGGAAGAAGTGCGCGTGCAAAGCCATCTCCAAGCGCCAACTCCAAAATGCCGAGGATATCGAAGAGGTGAGAAATGAGGTGCGAATTCTTCATCATCTCTCCGGACACGAGCACGTTGTCGAGCTCGTCGGTGCGTACGAAGGAAGCAAGCATGTGTACATCGTCATGGAACTGTTGTCCGGGGGTGAATTGTTCGATCGCATCATCGAGAAGGGCAAGTACAGCGAGAAGGACGCGTCCGAGACGATTCGTACCATCGTCGAGACGGTGCAGTACTGTCACGAATTGAGCGTCATGCACCGTGATTTGAAGCCAGAAAACTTTGTGTTAAAGTCCAAGTCTAAGGATGCGAAGATCTGCGCGATCGATTTCGGTTTGTCGACGTTCTTCCGCGAAAATCAAGTTTTCGTTGACCTCGTCGGGAGCCCGTACTATGTCGCGCCGGAAGTCCTTCGTCGACGTTACTCGAACGCGTCCGACGTGTGGTCGTGCGGTGTCATCTTGTACATCCTACTCTCCGGCGTGCCTCCTTTCTGGGCCCAAACGGAGCAAGGCATCTTCGACGCCATCTTACAAGGCGCCCTCGATCTCGATAGTGCTCCGTGGCCGAAAATCAGTTCGGAAGCCAAGGAGCTCATCCGAGCCATGCTCAACCCTGACCCAAAGAAGCGTCTGACGGCGACCCAAGTTTTGAAGCACCCATGGGTGGCTGATCCGAACGTCGCGCCGAAGACGAAGCTCGACAACGTCGTCTTCAAGCGCTTCAAGGAATTCGCCGGCATCACCAAGTTCAAGAAGATGGGTTTGATGGCCATGGCGCGCACCATGACCACGGACGAGGTCGCCGGTTTGAAGGAATTGTTCAAGAGCTTTGACACCGACAACTCCGGTACCATCTCCTTCGACGAACTTCGTCAAGGCTTGAAGCTCAAGGCGTCCGGTCCGGCGATGAAGGAGCTCGAAGCCGTCATGAGAACCGTCGATGTCGATGGTAGCGGCGAACTCGACTATGAAGAGTTCATCGCCGCGACTCTGGCGCAGTCTCGACAACAATCCGACGAGGCTGTGCGTCGCGCGTTCGACCATTTTGATTTGGATGGCGATGGAACCATCACCGCGGAGGAGTTTGAAAAGGCTTTCGCGAAAATGTCCGAGGTCGAACGATCCAACTTGGGCAACGTCAAGGAACTCATTGCGACCGCCGACAAGGATGGCGACGGGTGCATTGATTACAAGGAATTTATGGCGATGATGCAAGGGAGTTAATGTCGAATGAACAGAGTAGTTTATCTTTTGCCGTTGCAATACAGTAATAAACTTATTTTCCACGCGCATCGCGCCCGTGCCTCTACGCGCCAACTTTGACAATTTCCATTTCAAAAACGAGCACGGAATCCGGCTTAATGAGCGGCGTCGGCGACGAGCGACCGTACGCCAACTCGCTCGGGATGACGAGCTCCCACTTATCGCCCTCGCGCATCATCTGCATCGCCTCTGTCCAACCCTTGATGACTTGGTTCGGGGCGAACTTCGTCGGCTGGCCACGCTTGTACGAAGAATCAAACTCCTCGCCCGCGATCGTCTTCCCGCTGTAGTGACACGAGCAAGGCGTCGTCTTTTTCGGTGACGGCCCACCCTCGGGCCCGGACTTCAACACGCGATACTGCAATCCAGACGCCGTCTCGACTACGCCCGGCTTCAACTTGTTCGCCTCCAAGAATGCGATGCCATCCTCTCTCGCGCCCGCGAGCGCGCCCACGAAGGCACCCGCCAGCGCGACGACGCACGTCAGCATCACCGCGAGCGTCCATCGCGAGCCTCGTCGCGCCATCTCTCCGGTATTCGTCGTCGAGAAGTGGCGCGCGCGTCGCGTCCTCGCGCGCCTTCGTTCGTTCGTTCCTTCGATCGGATCCGATCGGACCCGATCGAGATCGATCGACCCGATCGATCGCTCGATTCGTCGATTCGAATCGTCGAATCCGAGAGACGCCTCGTCGAGACGAATGCGCGTCGACGCGAGATCTCGACGCGCGCGAGGACGCGAGCGCGCGAGCGGTGGTGCGAGGCGGGAAGAGACACGAAAAAAATATGAAGACGCGCGCGCGCGCGCGCGCGTCGTCGGACGGGCGACCGTGCGGGAACGCGGCGTGTGGAACGAAGGTGGGCGTGACCGAGGCGACGGCGCGAGCGATTGGTGTGGGGGGTTTTCTTGATGACTGACCGCGCGCGGTTGTTTCGTAGGTGAGCGTGATGTGGAGGAAGGGGTGGTGCGGTGAGGACGGGGTGAAGGTGACGCTGTGTAACGCGTGCGGTGCGTGTGTGAGAATGTCTCGTTTGCGTTTTTTCTTGACGTCGGCGCGTTCGCGTTCGGAGGATTGACGAGGGACGGATGTTCTTCTTCTTCTTTGTCGTCGTAGGTTTGATTTACAAGCGCGGGTGGTGGTGCGCGTGGTGTAAATTGCCGTATCGCAAAGTGGGTGATAACGACGAGGCGGTGAAGAAAGCGTGGATCGCGTGCGAGTTTTGTCATCGATTCGCGCACTACGAGTGCGAGAAGAAGTGCGACGACGCGGCATTGAACCGGGAGCGTTACGCGTGTCCGTCATGTAGAGAACTCAGAAAGTTACCGACCCCGTCGCCACAAGCGCTAATCGAACCGCCGGAATCGGTCGTTTTGAGAAAGGTGAAGGGACGAGTCATCTTGAAGCGGCCGTACGATCGACATCCGATGAAGGAGAAGAATTGCGCCAAGCCGCCCGCGAAGCGCAAGAGTACGAAAGACAACGCGTCCGCGGCCAAGAAGCAAAAGGCTGAGAAGGAGAAAGATTCCTTCACGTCTTCAGGTCTCGCGTCTCTCGCGACGGTCGCGACGCGAATCATGCCTGAGCGTACGGTTCGATCGGAAGACTATAAACGTACGCAGTTGATGGAGGAAAAACGAAAAGAAGAAATGCTTCGTAGCGTGAAAAAGAGCGCACGTCCGCGCGCGCCGAAAGAACTGGCCAAAGAAGCGGGACGAGAACAAGCTCAGTCATCGGGGAAACGTTCACGCGGACGGCCTCCCCGTTCTCGCTCTGGTGCTAGACCGCCTCGAGAGACGAGCTTAGTCGACAAAATTCAACAGCCGACATCGTCTCAGGGGGTTCTTTTTCCGGAAGAAACCGGCGGCATGGTTGGACCTCTCAGTTTCCTCGGAAAATTACCAGCGTCTGAAGACAGTCCACCATACGCGCGAAGCTTTTTGGGTTCCCCATCGGCGCCGTACACGACGCAACCAAAAAGCTTATTCCCCGTCTTTGATACGAGGGCGCGGCCTCGAGTTCGCTCTGCACCCGCCAAGGAAACGAAAGATACGCATCTCGAAAACATGGCTCGGCAAATAGTCGAGTCCGTTGATCCAGCGTTCGATGCGCACACCATTCATCTTAACGTTTGCAGACTCGTGCATAAACTGAGCGATATGCGAGGGATCACCAAGAAGGACATTCAGAAATACAAGCTTGATAAAATCATCGGTGAACTTTTGGTAAATGATGACGTACGCATTCGGCTTGCGGCAGATGGGCTGCTAAGGATACCCGCGTGGCGTGACGCCATATGCGGAAAGCCGGAGTCTGACGAAACGTTGCGGTTCATCGCCGCGCCCACGCCGCGCAGTGTACCACAACAAGCTCGTCTGTCAGAACGAATCGCTTCTTCGCACACCGTAAGAAAACCTGTACCAGCGCGCCCTCGAGCTCCGAAAGAGGCGAAATCACTCGCGCTGTTGGCTTCACAATCACCACCGACGGAGGCTCTGACTCCACCGCAATCGCAGGTACCATCCCTGTCCCCTTTCTTTTCAGTCATTACGAGCCAGGATGCGGCGGAGGCCTCGCTTCTCTTTGCGAGTCAGGATAACGAGCAAAGAATGAGCTAGATGATATGTACTACGCAAAGCATGAGGCACAATATTAATACGATTCTTTACATTTGGGCTTCACAGTTCGTCTCGCACCGGTTTCAGAGTGTCAGTCTTTGAATCCGAAGACTCAACGAATTCCTCAATGTCCGGTTCTTTGGTGGGCGCCGGCGGCTTCTTCGACTTCTTCGCGTGTGCGTCGAACCCCCAATTAGCGGGTTTCGCTTTTGGCAGCTTCCCCGCGCCACGCGGTGCTTTTGCTCCCGCGGTGTTGCACTTGGCGAGTTCTCGTTCCAGGACGGCGTTTCGCTGTCTCAACGCCAGATTTTCCTTTTGAAGCGTTTCCAATTCTTCTACGGACTCGCTCATCTCAGAATACTCGTTAGCCATATCCCTATGCGCCGCGGTGAGACCAGCTAGACCGCACAACCACTGCTGCGGAACGAGGTTCTTATCTCCCTTTCCGTGCCCATCCAACACGTCAAGCAAATCAGCCTTCATCATGTCCCATGCCTTTGGCGGTGGAATCAGACTCGCCGTCGATTCTTCACCTTCCGTCGCCTTCGTGTACTCGGTGTGAATAGAGTTCGACGCCAACTGCCACACAGCGTTCGCGCAGTCCACGTCTATCGTCGACTCCATCATCGCCACGTATCCGACTTGCTGCTCCGCGTTGAGCATCTCTTCTGCAATGTCGTAAAAGCTGATCGTCTCGTTTTTGAGGCGCAACGGTCTCACATCGACGCGTCGCATCCGAACTTCATCCTCTATGTTTTCCATGTCCGGCACGAAGAGAAAACCGGCGATTCCATTTCTATCGAACGAGAGTTGCGTGAGATACTTTGAACCAACGAGAGACGACGCTCTCGCGAACGCCACGCCCCCCGAAAACGCTTTCGCCAACGCCTTCAACCAAGGTTTCCTCTCCAACAGGATGATTCTCACGACGGTCTCGTTCCTCTCGACAAATTCCGTCGCCTCGTGCCTCGATCTCACCTCTTCCACGTCCTCTACGTTCTGCTGCGACGTCAACTCGCTCAACCACGTCGCCAACGCGTCGCCGTCGCTCGTGTCCCCTTCGTACACGTGCATGTCATTACTTCTCGCGACAGCGATGAATCCGCACGAAAACCTTCGTTTACTTCCGTGTTTCTTCACCTTTCCCTTCAAATCCGCGATCAACGCGACGTCTTTCCCTTGATGCGTCACCTCCATCGCCACCAGGTCTCGCAAACGTCCCGCGCCGTCGATCACCCTCGCGAACCTCCGCCAATCTCTCTTCACCGCCGCCTGTTCGCAGTACGACGACGACTCGGTGGGGAATATCCCCAACAAGTGCTCCCGCGCCGCGTTCATGAGCATCATCTCGATCTCGGCGTAGCGCGCGGTGGACACCGTCTTGGGCAACGGTGCGAGACTCTCGTCGACATCGCCGCCGATGGCGAACCCTTTCGCGCGATCGATCTCGGCGAGGACCCCCATATTCGTCGCGAGTAAGACGCACGCGACGAAGAATCGCTTCATCGCGCGCGTCGTCATCGCGCGCGACGACGTGTGCGGCGCCCGATTATCAGGTGTTGCATTTTGATGCTTTCGACCGGGCGTAATCAATCAAAATCAATCGCGCGCGCGAACTCCTCAGATATTCATTCATTTCATCACTCGTCTAGGTCACTCATTCGTTCTAAATCTACTATGCATCGAATCCTTTCGTCGCTCACGCACGCTTCTTTTCCCGTCGACTCGCGAGCGCCTCTCTCGCCTCGCTGAGCTCGCTGCGCATCCCCAACCAAAACACCAGCGCCCCGATGAGCGCGACGTTCTTAAAAAACATGATCATTTCGATGCCGAGCGCGGCCTCGTCGCCCAACGCCGCGCTCTCGTCGACGCGCGTCCAAAACGGGTGCATGGTCGGCGTGACGACGAGCGTGAAGAGGATGAGCATCTTCGCCCCCAGCGCGAATCCACACGCGAAGAGCGCGCCGCCGAGGAGTTCGATCGCGGTGGCGACATTGACGAGGACGTAATCGCTCGGCAGTGTGGCGCAGAGATTGACACCCGCGTTCCTATCGATGGTGGCTTTGACGGCTCGAAGGGCGGGGGCGACGCTCGTCATGATCGGTGCGTCGGCGCCGTCGACGCGCAGGGCGCGCCATTTTTCGAGCGCGCTCGCGATGAAGAGGAAAGAGAAGAGACCTCGTCCGAGGGCGGCGGTGGCAGTCATCGCGACCGCGTCAAGACGGGAGCGAGACGGTGCGAAATGAGGAGTGGATTATTGAAACGGTTGAAAAGAAAGGCGTGTCGGCAAACGGCAAACTGAGAGAGTCGTGTGTTATGAATGTATCGTCGTATTCTCTTTAACGTTTAATGGTGTTTACGAAGATCGGCGAACGCGGCGCTTGCTCGGGGTCTTCTTCTCCTCCTCCTTCGCGGGAGGTTCGTTCTCGTCGTTGTCGTCTTCGTCTTGGTCGACGTCGTCATCCTTCTTCTTCTTGGCGTCCTTGGCTTGTTGCGCCTTCTTCGCCTTTTGTTCGGCGCTCGGGCGGAGCTTGGAGACGATGGCGAGCAAGGCAAAGATGATCGGGAGAGCGAAGAAGGCGAGGTAGTACACCATCGGGTTGGACTCAAAGTACTCCATCGCGGTGACGGCGTAGTCGCCGACGAAGCCCGGAAGTCGAGCGGCCAAGGCGGACAATTGCGCGTGACCCAACGGACCCGCGGTGTTGAAGGAGTCCTGTTCACTCTCAGCCTTCTTGCGAGCTTCCTCGGCGCGGGCTTCGACGACGGCGTTGACGGACTTGTCCTTTTCTTCGAAGGACTCGCCGAAAGCCTTGACGGCATCGATGTCGGCGTCGACGGCGATGTTGTCGATGACCAAGCCGGAGGACATGGTCCAGATTTCGACGCCGACGGCGCCAATCTTGCCGATGTTCGCCAACGGGGTCTTGTCCTCGTAGTACTTCGGGTTGGGGATTTGCTTCGGCTTCCACTCGCCCTTGTACGCCGGGTTGTCGATCATGGGCGGGTACCACTTGCCCTTGTACTCCGGGTTCGACTTTTCCGGACGGACCCACTCGCCACAACCGGAAACCTCGGCACAGGCCGGGTTCGGAATCATCGGCGGCTGCCAGTCACCGTCCTCTTCGACGTCCCAATCTTCCGGAATGACCGCTTCGTCGTCCTCGACTTCCATCGGTTCGTCATCAAGCCAGTCATCCGGCTTGACAGCGTCCTCGTCCGGAATGGACGCCGGCGCGTCCTCATCCCAGTCGTCCGGCTTCTTCGCCGCCGGATCCGCCATCTTGGCATCATCGACCCAGTCTTCCGGCTTCTTGTCCTCGGGATCGTCGATCTCCTTCGGCGGGTTGAATGGCGGTTCGAAATCTTCAAACAAGGAGCCGGTCTTCTCCTCCTTACCGTCGATGGACAGCGCGTACGTGTTGTCGTCCTTGACGGCCAACGTGTAGAGGTGCACCTTTTCGTCGTTCGGCATTTGCGGCGGGTGTCTGAGATGTTTCTCTTCGACCTCGCCCGTGAGCGGAGACTTGTGCTTGAAGATGACGTGCACCTTGTTTGTCGCGCCGCACTTATCCGGACCGAACATGACCGAGTACGCGGAGTCTCCGTTGAAGGTTTCGGCATCGTACGACTCGGCGTTCATGAACTTCAAGTAGGCGCCACCGCAGCTCAAACCCGTCTCTTGCCGCGCTTCGTATTGAAGCGCGAAACCCTTGGACGGATCAACCGCTTCCTCCAACGGCTTGGACAAACCGTAGTGTTGCGCCTCCTTCGGAAGGTACAACCCGTAATCCTCCGAATCCTTCGCCATCTGCGCGACGGCGCGGCCTGCGTTCGTTTCCAAAACATACATCCATCGCGCGCGGTCAGTCTCTTCGCTCGCGTCCATCCATCCATCCATCCATCCATCCATCCATCCACCCACCGACCGTTTCCACCCGTCGCGCGTCCGCCGCCAGTCCCGTCGTCGAGACCACGCGAGATCCGCCCGTCGATCCGTCCATCCATTCCCGCGTCGTCCATCCCACCATCGACGCCCCACGCGCGCGCCACCGTCCACAACGATCGATCGCGCGTCTCTCCCTCTCTCGCGTCCACGCACGCCCCACGCGCGTCTCCACGCGAGCCCTCTCGTTCCATTTCATTCCTTTTCATTCCATTCATTCATTCATTCATTCCATCATCGCGTCGCGCGCGCACGCACCGGTATACTTGTCATCCGCGCTCGGCACCCACCCCGAGAGCGCGCCGTCATCGAACGTCTCCTCGAACGCCAATCTCGCGTTCGCCGTCGTCGCCGTCGCGAGCGCCCCCAGGGCGGCGCACCACGCGATCGTCGTCTTCATCGTCAATCAATCCGCGCGATCGATCGCGCCGTCGTCGCGGTGTGACGCTCGAGTCCCACGGTCCACCGGTCATCACTCGTCGAGGATGACCTTCGCGTCTCGACCCCATCCCGCGCCCATCCCGGCCCGCGCCCCCTCGCGCGTGATGTGTGCGCGCCAATCGAATCGCGAGGATGGGGTCGCGACCTCGGGAACGGTGTGTTTTGATTGGATGAGAGGGGTCTCGACGAACGAGGACTCGTCGACCGTGGAGGTCGAGGTCGAGGTCGAGGTCGAGGGATGGTGACGCATCGCAGCCATGAAGAGTGGGGTTTCGATGACTGTTCATGACTCAAGGTCAAAATCCAAGGTCGAGGTCGCGACCCCGTGGATGATGATGATGATGACGATTGATGACGACGCGGTGCCGTCATTCGTTCGAATGCCGTGGCGTGGACGCGCGCGGGACGCGAACGTGCCGCGCGCGTTCGACGGTCGACGCGGACGCTCGGACGCGACGCGCGCGGGGGACGGGGACGACGACGGGGCGACGCGACGCGAACGCGAGGCGTCGACGAGGCGCGAGAGACCGCGGGATGGGGACGGGGACGGTGGGGACGCGACGGGGACGGGGACGAGGGAGGGCGCGTTGGCGAGGGTGAGGTTTTATCTGGACGGTGCGTTCGCCGAGGGCGCGCGCGCGCTTCGCGCGATGGGGGAATCGGTCGGTGGGACGTGCGCGTTGACGTACGCGCGGGACGCGGGGATCACGCATTACGTCGTGGATGATTTCGGGCGCATGGAGGACGCGGCGAGGGCGCGGGACGGGACGGGACGGTGCGGTGGGATGAAGTGCGTGCGCGGTGAGTGGATTCGAGCGTCGGCGCGCGAGGGACGCGCGGTGGCGGAGGAATCGTACGCGCCGCGAGGGACGCCGCGAGGGACGTCGAGAAGGCGAGGTTCGCGGAGACGGGGCGACGTCACCGAGGTGGATTTAGTGGATTTGATCGTCGACACCGCGTGGAACGGCACGGGCGGGGTGTCGACGCAGGAACAGATGCGCGAGACGTGGACGATTCGAGTCGTCTTTGAACGCGTCGAACGAGCCTTGGAGGACGAGAGAGTGAAAGATTCCGAGATTCGTAAAATGTCGGCTCGGTCGTACAACGCGTTGAAGGCGGTGGTGGATGAGCGATGGATCGCGCCCGTGAGCGCGAGCGAGGCGTTGGTGGATATTCAAGGGACGAGAAATTTGGAAAAGCGAAACAATCTGGCGCCATCGCAGGGTTCGCCCGCGGACGTCGCGCAGGCGTTGGAATGGATCATGGTGGACGCGCAGGGCGTCAACGTGCGAGCGTCCATGCACAACGTTCGCGAAGATGGCTGGGATCCCGCGTGGTTGCGCGAGCGCGCGTCGGCGGAGAGCGTCGGCGTCATGACGAGGAGAGCGAGTCAGGAAGCCGCGGCCGCGGCCGTCGCGTCGCAGAGCGAACAAGACTTGCGAACGCTATCGCAGCTGTCGAACATCGAGCCCGAGGTGTTCGAAGCGCTCGATCCACAAACTCGATACGAGTGGTCCAAGGCGCGCGCGGACCGGGAGAAGCAACGCATCGACCGCCTTCGCGCGGAGCAGAGCGCTGTTTTTCAGTTGCTCAGGGTGGGGAGTTCGGGTAAAAATGTGACAAAAGCGACGGCGAAAAAGCCGCGCATCGTGACTCCCACCGAGCGTTCGCCGGCGAAGAAGTTCCCGTCGAAAAAGTCAAACGTCTCGCAAATGCCGATTACGGTGTATACGAGTCCGACGAAAGAGAAGGGCTTGGAACCATCGCGTCGATCGTGCGTCGGCGAGCCTGTCATGTCGAGCGCATCCGTGCACACGGCCACGCTGCTGCACGCGTTCGATCGCGTTCTCAGCGTGGATGGTGAAAATGAAGTCGACGGTCGCCTCGACGTCGCGGGAGAAGTCGTTCGCCTGCACATCGAAGAGCTCGTGCGAGACGGTCGACGACAAGAGGTGAAAGCAGTCAGAGGAGGGTTAGAAAATATGCATAGCGACCATCCTAAATGGGTAGGAATTCGTAGGAAAATACTCGATTCAACGAAATCACTGTAGTGTAAATGAATGAGAGGATGAGAAACTTACAACTGTGTACAGAAGCAAGGGAAAAGAATGCGCGCGCGTAAAATGAAGACTAAGTGACTAGAGTGCGAGATTCGCGGACGATGAAACCGTTCACGGCGACACTTCGATCATGACCTCGTTGGTTCGGAACGGGCCCGGCGTCCACGGCGGATTGTATCCCGCGTACTCGCTCGCCGCGTTCTCGGCGAACGCGACGCCGTCTCTGCGCAAAGCCTCCCGTAAAATCTCCGCGTGCGCTCGAACGGCTTCCTCGCGCATGCGTCCCGAAAACCGTCGAACGGCGACGACGCGGGCTTCCAAATCTCGCACTCGCACGCGCTCTTGCGTCGACGCCGGCGCCGACTTGGCGCCGTCGGCGAACATCGACTTGGGCAACACGAATCGCATCACGTACCGAATTGCGTCGGTATCGCTCGCCGCACCGTCCGTCGTCATGAACACAGGAGCCGTCATGTCGATTTTCTCTCGTCGTTCGTTCGCCGGTTCGGACAGGACGCCGATGTAACGAGCGAGCGCCATGAAACTGGTCCCCTGGTCCCCGGACACCATGCCCGCGGACGACGCGTACGACGTCTCGATGACGCAGCACGGCTCGTATCGACGTATCTCGTACTCATCGGCCGTTCGTATCGTCGCGTACGACGGTTGCTCCTCCGTGATCCTCCCGAACGCCGAGCCCATGAGTTCTTTCGGTCGTTCCTCGGAGTGACGTCGCCAGTATCCGACGCGCGATGATGACGTCGTCGACGCCGACACCGCCGCCGCCGCCGACGCGCGCGGCAGTCGCGAGACGAAACTGCGCGCACCGCGCGTCTTCCGCGCGCGCGCGCACCGCGCACCGCGCGTCGTCCGCGCGCGAGACGGTCCAGGGAACGACGCTCTTCGAAGAAACGATGAAAGATGCGCCCACGACGACGCGTCGAGGCGCGTTCGCCGTCTCCGCGGCGGTGTTCGCGACGGTGTGCGTCTCGTCGTCCGCCGCGCCCGCGAGCGCCGAGCAAGACGTCGGGTGCGAGACGTGTTCGGATTCGAACTCAGCCATGGCTGACGGGGACAAGCGCTTCGTCGTCACCGACTCGGGCTTGCGATACCTCGATTTAAAGGTTGGTGACGGCGCGGAGGCGCAGGGAGGGAAGCGCGTGGTGGTGGATTGGGTCGGATACACCGCCGGGTACCAGGCGAAGAAGATCGAGAGCACGCGAGAGACGGACGAACCCTTCGTGTTTACGCTCGGTCGCGGCGAGGCGATTCCAGCTTTCGAAGAGGCCGTGCTTGGAATGCGTGTCGGAGGCGTGCGAAGGATTGAAATTCCGGGTGAGTTGGAGGAAAAACTAGGGTACAGTCGGAATAAGAGTGCGAGGTACTCGGTGGGGCCGAAACCGACGAGTTTCGGCGGTTTGCGCGCGTTAGATTTCGTGCTCGATAATCAGACGTTGAGAGATTTCAATCGAACGCTCTTGTTCGATATTCGACTCTCGGCGCAGCGTTGACGCGTTGACGCGACACGAACACTGATTTATCACATCATTCCTTGCATTTAATACGACATACGATGCACTTTATGTTACAGAAACGACCGCGCGAGCGTCACGAGCCCGTTGACGAGGAGAACGAAGACGCCCGCGAGAAACGCGAGAAACGTGGCGACGTACCGCCGATGCGGTTTTTCCTTGAGTTCGTCTTCGTCCCTCGCGACGTCGATCCACATGGACTCGTCGCGAAAACTTCTCCCCTCTTTGACCGTCTTCTCCGACTCCACCGCGCGCCAGTGCATCCCGCGCGCTGGATCCCACGAGAGTTCCGCGCGCACGCCTCCGCTCGGCGTCGCCGCTCCCGCCGCGCAAATAGTCGCATTCGCGCACTCGGGTCGTCGAATCGCCTCGACGATGACATCCGCAACGTCCGCGCGCGAAATTTTCCCCGCGTGCACGCGCGCGCCTCCGCTTCCGAGCACCACTCTCTTCTTCCCGGTGGCGTCCTCCGCGCACCTCGCGTCGTCGCTCAACGATCCCGGACGCACGACGCAATACGTCATCGTCTTCGACCCCGCGCACGCGTCTCGAATCGCGCGTTCACCCGCCGCCTGCCATTTAATCGTCATCGACAACACGACGTTGAGCAACACCGCGATCCAATCAAACGCCGGGTACCCGACGCTCATCCCCGTCACGCGCACGAACCGTCTCGCGCCCGCGCGTTCCGCGCACCTCACCAACCGTCGCACGCCCAGATAATTAATCGCCCGCGGATGCGTCTCATTCACCTCCACCTCTCCATCGTCCACTTTTCTCCACGCATCCCGCGCTCGCGACATCCTTCGCGCGCCGAACGCCGAGACCACCGCGTCCGCGCCTCGACACGCTTCCGCGCAGTCGTCCTCGCGCGTCGCGTCCCCGACGACGATCTCCGCCCCCAGCGCCCGCAATCGCCTCGCCGTCTCGCTCGTTCCGTCTCGCGTCATCGCGCGCACGACCCGCGGCCTCGACGCGTCGTCATCGAGCAACAACCGTTCGACGACCAATCGTCCCACGCGTCCACATCCACCCACCACCACCACGGTCGATGTCGATGATGATGATGATGATGATGATGATGATGATGATGATGATGATGATGATTTCGTCGTCGTCGACCTTCGTCGACGTCCACACCGACGCGAGACGGTCGAGACGGTCGAGATCGTCGTCGTCCCGACGCGCATCCTTCGTTCGCCGTGCCCTCCGTCGCCCACGACTGCCGGCATGCACGCATTCACGCATCCATCACAACCCCGGTCGGTCGCCGCGCGGGCCCGAGAGAGGCGTGCGGTGGACAAAAAAAAGGCTGTACTGGGGCCGAATCGTACCCATCTGCGCTTCAACCAGCCTCTGTTTCATTCGTACCCACCCATACCCCATACTGTACCAGTGTGTATCCCATCGTAGTACAAGTAGTACAAAACCTCGAGACGCGCCCACCGACCCGACCCGACGACCCGATGGATGATGGATGGATGCCGGCGACGACCGGGAGAGCGCGACGCGAGGACGGACGACGAGAAGAGTCAGGCGACGAACGACGAGGCGAAGGGGAGACCGACCATGTCGGGAGGGTTACCGTACGGGTTGCAGTCCATGCTCAAGGTGCGAGAGACGACGAGACGAGACGGACGAGCGATGGATGAATGAATGGAATGGAATGGATGAATGACGCGATGGGGTCGGGACGAGGACGACGACCGATGGTTGGAAGGAGAGAGGGGGTAGGGACGGGACGGGACGGGACGGGGGGGGGGGGGGGTGGGGGTGATCGGGTCGGGGGTGTGTCGACGCGCGTGGGGGGGGGGAAGACGGCGAGTGAACGAACGCGACGTCGTGGATGATGAGATGAGGATCGACCCGACGTTTGACCGAACGCGCGCGCGCGAGAGAGAGAGAGAGAGACCGACCGACCGACTGACTGATGGATGCGATTCGATTCGATTCGATTCGATGGGAACAGGAGGGGCACAAACACCTCAGTGGACTGGATGAGGCGGTGATTCGAAACATCGAGGCGTGTAAACAATTGTCTAAGATTACGCGCACGTCGTTGGGCCCGAACGGGATGAATAAAATGGTCATCAATCACCTCGAGCGGCTCTTCGTCACGAGCGACGCGGCGGTGATCGTTCGAGAGTTGGAGGTGGCGCATCCGGCGGCGAGATTGTTGGTGATGGCGGCGCAATCGCAGGAGCGAGAGATGGGGGACGGTACCAATCTCGTGGTGAGTTTCGGCGGCGAACTCTTGGGATTGGCGGAGGAGTTGGTGCGGGAAGGGTTGCACCCGAGCGAAATCGTGGAGGGATACGAAAAGGCGGCGGCGAAGGCGTTGGAGTGGATGGGAGAGCTCGTGGTGGAGAAGAGCGATGCGTTGGACGCGCGAGATGTCGATGCGGTGGCGGGTCGAATCAAAGGGACGCTCAGTTCTAAACAACACGGGTTTGAAGAGAAATTGGCGCGCGTCGTCGCGTCGGCGTGCGTCGACGTCTTGCCAAAGAACGCGCTGAATTTTAACGTCGATAACGTGCGAACGACGAAGATTCCGGGAAGTTCTCTGTCGGATTGCACCGTGGTGCAGGGAATGGTGATTCGTCGCGGCGTCGAGGGAACGATTCGATCGTTGAAGAATGTGAAAATCGCCGTCTTCGGGTGCGCGGTGGACACGTCGACGACGGAGACCAAGGGCACGGTGCTCATCAAATCCGCGAGCGAACTCGAGGCTTACAGCAAGGGTGAGGAAGCCAAGATGGAGGAATACATCAAGGGCATCGCCGACGCCGGCGCGCGCGTCGTCGTCACTGGTCAATCCTTCGGTGAGATGGCGTTGCACTTCATCGAGCGATACGGGTTGATGGCCATCAAGATTCCGTCCAAGTTTGAGTTGCGTCGTCTCTGCCGCGCCACCAACGCGCGCGGTCTCGTCAAGCTCGATCGTCCCGAGGCGGACGAGCTCGGTTTCGTGTCTAGCATCGAAGTTCGAGAGATCGGCGGCACGCAGTGCGTCGTGGTATCGCAAGACGATCACACGTCGCGCGTCGCCACCGTCGTCTTGCGCGGGTCAACGCAGAGCGCCATCGACGACATGGAGCGCGCCGTGGACGACGGCGTCAACACCTTCAAGGCGCTCACGAAGGATTCTCGCACCGTTCCCGCCGGTGGTGCGACGGAGATCGAGCTCGCCCACCGATTGGCGGCGTACGGACGCAAACAGACGGGATTAGACCAATACGCGATTCAAAAATTCGCCCAGGCGCTCGAAGTCGTCCCGCGGACGCTCGCCGAAAACGCAGGCGTCAACGCAACGGATTGCGTCTACAATTTGTACGCCGCGCACGCCAACGGCGATGTCAACGCCGGCGTCGACATCACCGGCGAAAACACGTCCACCGATCTCGGCGCGACGCAAGGCATTTACGACGTGTTCCTCGTCAAGTATTGGGCGCTCAAGTATGCCGTCGACGCCGTGTGCACCGTCTTGCGCGTCGACACCATCATCGTGTCTAAATTCGCGGGCGCCGCCGCGGGAGGCGCGCCCCCGCCGGGACAAGAAGAATGATTCACGACGACGACGACGACGACGACGACGACGACGACGACGAAGACCGTTTCGTTTCTTTGTTTCTTCGACGCGACCGCGAGTCGCGTCCCCTAGTCTCCGTAAAATATCAAACCGTAGCGCTTTTTCACCACATTCTTCTCCTCTCGGCCGACCGACTCGGTCGTCGCGCCGCGCCCTCGCGCGTGAATGACCATACGCGCGCGCGCGTCTCAACGTTTCAACGCGTTTCAACGCGTTTCAACGCGCTTCAACGCGTTTCAACGCGCGGCGCGCGGTCGACGCGTGGCGATTCGCTCCGGGAAGGATGAGCTCGACGACGCGCGACTCGACGACGTGCGACTCGATCACGAACCGGATTCGGGCGCGCACGGACTCGGAAGACGAAAGATTCACCGCGGGCGTCGCGTGCTCGAGTTCGAGCCGGCGAGAAAGTTCGTTTGGTTCTTGGCGCTGAGGAGTAAGGAGGAATACGAGGACTGGGCGTATAATAATCGTCGCGGCGCCGTGTTCATCCCTCGCGAACCGGAGGAGGCGTACGCGGACGCGTGGCGAGGATGGGAAGATTGGTTGGGTTTGACGGTTGATTTTGAAACCGCCCGCGCGTGGGCGCGAGGGCAGGGGTTTGAGTCGCAAAAAGACTGGTGGGCGAGGACGTCGCAGTTGCCGCATCGCATCCCCGAGCGACCGGGATTTTACTATCGAGGACGTGGATGGAAGGGATACGCGGATTTTTTGGGTTTGGAGGAGGGGAGCGACGACGGAGATGAGCCTCGGACGGACGAGTGAGCCGCTATAGTATATTATGATTACAGGTTGTTGTGTATTCTATTCTTCTCTTCTTAACTCAGATTGCTGAGAAACGTGAGCGAAAACACGCGCCACACGTACGCGATGAAATTCACGTCCCCACTATACTCTTCCGCCGTGTTCCCGAAGGCTCTGGTGAGTCGAGCTCGCGTCTCTACGATGGCGGCTCGACACTTCTCTCGCTCCGGTCGCACGACGTCGAACGAGAGCAACACCACGCCAGAGTCTCTGGACACGTTCCAAAACGCGCTCGGATGGAAATCGTTCACTATGTGCACAGAACCGAGCTCCAACGCGCGCGTTTCATCGCCCGAACGCAATCCAGCCGCTTTACCGTGAAGTCCGGCGTCTCGAGCCAAGACTACGTGCGCACGCCAGTAACCGTCCGACAGTCCCGTAGTCACTCGCCCCGTCGCGCTCGACGCACCGCCCGCGCCCGGACGAAGCACCCACACCTTCCCGTTAAACCCACCGACCGAGGCCACGACGGAGGACGTGCTCGGAAAACACTTGGCCGCGAGTCGACTCGGTGAATCGAGCGTCGCATCGTGCAGCGGAATCGACACCCAGCCCGCGTCTCTCATCTTTTCGCTCGGTTGTCTCGCGTCTGAATCCACCGCCCCGGCCACCGCACCGTCGCCACGCTCATCACTCTCTCGACTCTCGCACACGCCTCGCACGAACGCCGCCAACTCTCGCGTAAACGCCGGCGCGTTGTCCCGCAACGCCTCCGCCACCGCCGCGCTCTTCTCCTCCTCCTCGAACGCCCCGATCTCGCACTTCCTCCAGTACCGACGCAGCGCCAATCCGTAAAACGCAAACACCGGTCGCCCGCACCACGCTCTCCAAAACGGCAGCGTCAGCACGCACGCGACGAGCGCGTACACCACGCCCGCGTGCCGCAATTTTTGAAAACCGTGCGACACCAACGTCGCGCACAGCGCCCCGTACGGCGCGATGAACGCCACCCATCGCGCGTGGTCGCCCAACGCGCGTCTCGGACGACACCCACGACGCCCCAACTCGCGCGCCGACGCCATGCGCGCGACGTTCTGGGGAGAGATAAGATGACGCGAAATTAATCGCCGCATTTTTCGGCGGCGCATCATGTCGACCCTCGACGTCGCCTCGCTCTCCGCCGCGCTCCCGCGATGCGCGTCAACGGTACCGCTCTTTGCTGAATCCTCCTCCGACGAGGGCGGCGCGCGTGGTGACGGGACGACGTCGGCGAGCGACTCGGATTGGTCGGATGCCGAACTTCGCGAATCCGATGGCGCCGCCTTCGACGACAAGCCTCCTAGCGCGGCGCAGGGCGGTGGACGACCGTGGGCGCACGCGGCAAAGGCGCGCCGGCGTGCGCGGCGCGCGGCGCGCGCGCGGGCCAAGGAGAGCGCGGGGGAGGGCGGGAGCGTCGGGCCGGGGTGCGAGAAGTTTCTCGGCGACTTGCAGGTGGACGCGGCGTTGGAGATATTGAAACATCTCACGCCGAGAGACGTCGCGAGGGTGGCGGCGACGAGGACGAAAGAGCGCGATATGTTGGTCGGATGCGCGTCGGAGATCGCGGAGACGGCGTGGGGACGGGTGAAATTGCGAAAGGGCGACGACGCGAGCAAAGCGTTGGCGACGCTACGATACGCGGCGCGAGAGACCCTGAAGGAGTTGGACGTGAGTGGGGTGCGAGGGATGAAACGAGCCGATTTGATGTCGACGATCGCGACGTGTAGAAAGCTGAGGGACGTCAAGGCGGTGCACATGGGGGAGATGGGTAAGTTTACGACCAAGGATGCGCGAGCGTGCGTGGACGCCATGGGCGATAGGGCGCGCAATCTCACGTGCGATTTGGGGCATAAGATTGTGTACGATCCCGTTCGTCGGGATCCGACGGCCAAGTACGTCGACGTGTACGACGACAACGTGCGTGACTTGGCCGAGACGCTCGCGATTCCGCAGTTGCGCGTGCGTCGATTGAAATTACACAGCGCGGATCCGGGGAGCGTGGGAGCGGCAGCTGTGGCGTCGGCGTGCAACGGCGCGCGAAAGGTGGAATCTTTCGACGCGAGTTGGAGCTTGCGCATCTCGAACGACGGTGCGAGGGCTGTCGCTGAAGTGCTCGAGCAAGGTTGGGACTTGAAGCGCCTCGCCATGCGCAAGGTGAACATTTCCGACGACGGTGCCGTGAGTCTCGCCAAAGCCATCAAAGCATCGGCATCGAGAGGGACGAGCGCTCTTCGTTGGCTCGATCTCGGATCGAACGACATCAGAGGAAGAGGTGCTACCGCGATCGGTGAGGCCCTCGCGACTCCTGGAGTGAACATCACGCGTCTGACGCTTCGCGGAAACGGTGTGTGTTCGGAGGGGATGGACGCGCTCGGTACAGGAGCGGCTCAATCAAAGACTCTCCGCCGAATGGATCTCGCACACAACGGTTTCGGTGATCGCGGCGCGATCGCGTTCGCGGAAGCTTTATCGAACGGATTCGCGCCGAACCTTCGAGTGCTTCTTCTCGGTTTCAATTCCATCGGTCCGGAGGGCATGCGTGCACTGATGCGGGCATTGGTGCATACCGACGTCGAGCACTTGGACGTGGGATGCAACATCATCGGCGCCGAGGGCACGCGCGCGATTGCGGAATTGATAAATTCGACGCGCTTGAAGAGTTTGAATCTCGCGTGCAACAATATCGGTTTACGGGGCGAGCGTTCGGGAGTTGCGGCTTTGGCGAAAGCTTTGGAGACGAACGACACGCTCGAAATCTTAAACTTGCGCGGAAACGCGTTGCACACCGATTGCGCGCAGGATTTGGCGGATGTTTTATTGGAAGAAACGTCACTGGTTCAACTCAACGTTGGATATAATGAATTATATGATAACGGAGCTTGGGAAATAGCGGAAGCACTCGAGGATAATCAGTCCCTTCTCGGTCTTGATTTTCAACGAAACGAAATCACCGACACGGGCGCGAGCAACTTGGCGAACACGTTGAGCATGAATACCATCATTCAAGAGATCGACCTTAGAAGTAATATGATAGGTCCGGATGGCATCGCAAAATTGCAGGCGTACGGTACGAAAACGAACACGCGATGGCAACTTGAACCGCCCAAGTACAAGGAGAAGCCGAAACCGCGTTTTTCGGCGCGAAAACCACGCAACAAGAAGTAGGAGAATTTTCTTTTTACAGGCACGCCGTGTTGTAAACGACAAATTATGCGCTTCTAATCGTATTTTCTGTGCGCTCCAGCGCTGGAGTCAACTTCGTCCTTTCTTGCCGCGTTGTCTCGCAACCACTCGCGAAGAGAATCAAATTCGCCGCGGAACGAAATCGACGAATGCTTGCCCAATGTCAACAGCATGACATGCGGAAGCGCAAGATCTGAAATCAGTTTTTGCGTAGGAATAGAGTTCACCGCGAGCGCGCACAGACAGCCAATACATGCGCGCGCCACACCTTCGGATCCACTGCCGTACTTGACGAGAGCGTTCTTCAAAACTCTCAACGAAGACTCGCCCGTGATGGAACTTGTAATGTACACGAATCGACTCTTGCCGCGATAGTTGTCTCTGATGAGCGCCCAAATAGCGGTCGCAGCCCATTGAAGTAGCGCGATGCTGTCTGGGAACCTCGTCATGGCGTCTATGATGGCGCAGAAGAGCGTGCCGTCGATCACAGCTTCGTCAGACTGCGCGCGCTTGAGTGTCAGATTGGCCGCGGTGAGCATGTGTACCAACGCACAAGCACCGGCGCAGAAAGGCGCTTCACCCATGGTTATCGCGTGCGCTATGGCGCCGAGACCACCATTCAATATCACGGCGATGCCAACCGTAGGCTCTTCGGCCAACATATCAGCCAAGGCTTCAGACGCCGCTTGATGGGATATGTTGTCGCGAGCATTCAACACTCTTATTGCCTCGTTGATGGTCCACGTTTTCTCCTTCGTTCCGGATTCGGACTCCTTATCCGCATCACGCTCGTCAGCTTCCGCCGGCTTGCTCGAAGAAGCACCTTCATCTTGTTGATTTCGGGCATTCTTGCTCATCGACTTTTGCAGAGCGCCGGGATCGTCGTCTTCGGGTGGGCTCGCGAATGACTTCACCGGCATTTCTTTCTCGGGTGACGATCTCGAGTTGTCTTCCTTCTTTTCCTCAGCATCACTTGTAGGTTGAACACGCTGCGATTTGGGTGCCTCTTGTTCCTTCGTTTCCTCGTACAGCGGGTTGGTTCGCGTCTGCGCCTTTGGCGCTGGAGTCATCTCGACGTCGTCTTCGCTTTCTTGCTTGAACAACTTTTGGGCTTCAATGTGATCAGTGGGTTGCTTAGAGTCTTCCGCCGTCCCCGTGTCGAGCGCTTGCTCCGCGGCGTTGCGTTCTTTCCTCATCGTCGTAGCGTTCGTCGTGGTGCTTCTCGAGATGGAACGAGCGCCGCCGCGGTCGCCGCGAATCCAGTCGCGCAAAGAGCCAAACTCGCCTTGGAAGGAAATACCTTGATTTTCACTCAACGCCTTGCGAATGTCTCTGCGCAATTCGACTTCGACGAGCTCATCTTGGGTCTCTTTGTTATCTTTCGCGAGAGAAAGGATGCAACCGATAAACTTACGAATCGTGGCGATGTATTGGTTGGAGCCGACGTCGGCTCTCGCCATGGCGAGCCCGTCTTTGAGGAAATCAAGCACGTATGGACTCGAGTCGAGAACCGTCTCCTGCGCGGGTTTACCGCCCACGCCCGTGTACGACCAAAGTGCGTGCGCAGCCTCGGCTTTCATCTCCAAGTCTTCCGAGTGACGCATGACCGCGTCCATGATGGCAGAGGGGAGAATCTTAAAGCGCACTTGTTTCATGAGTCGTATCATGGTGGTTGGTGCGCAGAGGAGTGCCCGTAAAATGCGCATGCACGCGTACATGATGTCAGCGTTGTACAAGTAATACCGCATGCAGTCGACGGTGGTGCGAGGACCACCGCACGTGAGCACGAGATACGCACCGTTTCGCTCGGAGATGCGCGCCAATGCGAGTAAACACCTGTAAGCGATTTCCTCGCTGTCAGCCTTTGACACGCCTACGACCGATCCCGGCGGATTCAGTGAGATGGTACAAAGCATCGAGACGACTCGTTTCTTCGCGAAATAAATGCCTTCCCTGGTCGCGCCGCGTTCCTGCATATGCTTACGCAACGCTGAGGCACGCTTTTGCGTCTCCAAAATTTTCTTTTCGCGCTGATTCGCACTGGTCTTGCTTGATTTACGCGTTCCTTGAGCGTCTTGTTTGTCGCGCGCACCCCGATTCGGATTCTGCGGTTTGTCCGCATCCGGAGCGAATGACGGTGCATCGTACTCGTCCTTCAACCAATCTCGAAGCGACGCAAACTCACCAGCAAACGACAGCCCCGGCTTCTCTTGAAGCGTTCGTCTCAACAGAGCGCGGAAACCTTCATCTACCAGGAACTGCTGCATCGTTTTGTTCTCATGCGCCATCGATAAGAGCATACCGAGAATTTTCTTACGATATGTACCGCGCGGGTCTTTGTCTTCGATGTCTTTATCTGTGAGAGCTGATTTGACGAAACGGAGGTATCCAGAATTCTTCACCCGTTCCTGAGCGATCTTTCCACCGAGCGTGTTGGCAGCCCACAGCGTGTGCGCACCTTCTGCGATGACATCTAACTCATCAGAATGCAAACCGGTCGCGCGAGAGACAGTGTTCGGAAGTAAGCGGAAACGCTGCTGCTTCTTCAAGTGCATCATCGTGCTGAGATTACTTTCGAGAGCTCTCAACAATTTGAAGCACGCGATGACAATACGCGGATTGGCTTCGTAGAGTTTCAAGCAGTCGAAAGCACACCGGTTACCACCCAAAGAGAGAATCATGAACGAGCTACGGTTGTGGGCCAAGCGCGCCAAGGCTTCGATGCAGCGCTGCGCGACTTCTTCAGATTTTTCTCGCCCGAAGCCTTGAGCGGCGCCGGGAGGTCTGATTGCCATGCAAATCATCGATGACACCGCGCGTTTACGCGCATCGTACATGTTCATTTGATTTCTCGCCGCACGCTTTTGCGTTGTTCCTCCTCGTCGAGCGATTTCACGTACTTGTTCCGTAGTCGTGGATTCTCTCGGAGGTGGCGGCGCGCTCGTACGGTCCGCGTCTCCTTCACCGGGCTTGTGTATTTTCGCGTGTTCCTGGACATTGACTTCGGTCGTCGTCTTGTACGTGAGCTGCCGACGCTGACTCTCCTCATTCATCATGACAGCTCGGCGTCCGTTGATGGAAAACTGCGTTTTCGTCGCGTGTCGACCCTCGAGCCACTCCAACGCGAGGTGCAAGTCGTTCACCTTAATGGCGTCCAACGCCATCTCTCCGTCCTCGTAAGAGTACCCTAACATCACCAACTGCGCGATCACCGTCACTCTGCTCGAAAGTTCGGGCGAAATCTTCACCGGCAACGACATCGCCACCGGCATATCGAACCCTTCCTGTTCGTATCGCACGCGGGCCACCTCGCTTTGCAACTGTCGAAACGCCCCCGACAAATCCGCCACTCTCTGCTGCGCCTGTTTCAGTTCCTCTCTCTCCCTCTCGATGATCTCATTCGTTCCCTCCGCCGGTCTCTCTTGCAATTCTTTCACCGTTGCCTTCAGATTCGCAACCTCCTGTTCGCTCAGACTCAGCGCCGTGAGCGCGTTTCTCATGGCGCTCGACGCCTGGGACAACATCTGCTGACTCGATGCCGTCTTCGCTCGCAGCGCCTGCTGCGCCGCCTCGATCGCGCGATCAAACTCCACCTTGGGCACCATCCCGTCCACCACCCGCACGTCCATGGAGAGCGTGTTCGCGCCCTCGGGCGCATCGACATCCTCAACCCCCATCGCGCCGTTCGCTCGACCTCTTCACTCGTGTTTCGCGTTCGATGCGCGCGTTCGACGCTCACCGAGGCACCGCGCGCGGTCCGGTCGCGCTCGAGCCTTCGTCTCGAGTCACCGAACCCGCGCTCGAAGACGACGATTCGCGCGCGTCGGCGTGTGTCGCGCGCGGGACGGGGATCGGATGGAGAATTTGCTTTCATTTCGTGTTGGATGCGCGATGACGAGTCATGACTCGTCAAGCGGGGAGCCCCGAACACGCTCGAGTTCCTCGGCGAGACGATCGGACGTCAGACGCGCGCGCGGGGCGGCGCACGCGGTCGGTCGTTTCCGAACGCGAACGGCGATGGCGTCCGCGGACGCGCGACGCGTTCTCCACGCGCTCATGCGCGACGAGAGCAACAAGACGTGCGCGGACTGCGCGTCGTGCAACCCAGACTGGGCGAGCGTCAATCACGGCGCGTTTCTGTGTCTCAACTGCTCGGGCGTCCATCGATCTCTCGGCGTGCACGTGAGCTTCGTGCGGAGCGCGACGATGGACTCGTGGAGCGCGGAGCAGCTGGCGTGCATGGAGAAGTCGGGGGGGAATTCGGCGATGAATGCGTTTTTGGAGCGATACGGGTGCGCGAAGGAGACGCCGGCGAGGAGCAAGTACGAGCACGCGGCGGCGGCGGCGTGGAGGGATAAGTTGAAGTGCGCGGTGAGTGGGAAGACGTGGAAGAAGCCGAAGGGGTTGAGGAGCGGTGGAGGGGATTCGAGGGGTGGTGAGGGGTCGACGACGTCTAGGACGGGTGGCGCGAGCTCGAGTGGGTCGTGGGACTTGTTCGCGTTCGACGAACGAGAGACGGGCGGATCGACCAAGGCGAGCAAAAGCGTTGCATCGAGTGGGGGGAAGACCAAGTCCAAGTCTGGATTCGATCTGTCCACGGGGCAAGGATCGTTGGTGAGCAAACGGTACGAACACGAGGACGACGGTTGGAAACCGCCTCCGCCGCCGTTGCCGAAGGGCGCAACGGTTGGCGAGTTTCTGCACGGTTTGACGCCTTACGAGTGGGTTGCGTTTTTGAAGAATTGTCGAGATCAGAATGATCGAACGTACCACCTAAAGAACATGACGGATGAAGAGCGCGCGCAAGTTGTCGCCGCGATGTCGGGACAACCCATCCCGCCGCGGTCCGGCATGAAGCACGTGCCGAAAGTCATCGACGACGACGCTTCCACGGCGAAATCGTCCACCGGTGACTTGAAGTCTTTGAATCCTTTCGAAGGCATGAGCAGTAGCGATGGGAGCGACTTTTTCGATTACAACGACAGCGGAGAAGCGAAGAAGGAGAAGAAATCCAAAAAGGACAAGAAAGAGAAGAAGGAAAAGAAGGAGAAGAAGGAAAAGCTTCCTCGCGATGATGAGACGGAATTCGAGAGACGAATGCGCGAGGCTGGCGAAGCGGCTAAAGCCCTCGCGAGAGAGCGCATGCTCGCCAATCCGAATCGTGCGCAAGAAGACGCGTCTTCGTCGGTGTACGCCGTCCCAGAGAAGAAGAAACCGTCCTACTCGCCGAAGCAGTCGTACTTTCACGGAAGCTCCAACTTGGGCATCGGTGGCTCGACGTCGAGATACAGTGGTTTCGGTAACACGTCGTCGACTCCGAAACCGCAGGATTGGCAAGACAAGATGAAGTCGAACATGGAGTCGGCAAAGGGCTGGTTGTCCGGCGCTCTCCGAGGCATCGCCGCGAAACTCGAAAATACGTCCGTGTCCAACCAACCGCGTCCGCCTCAGAACGGCGGATATCAGAACTCCTATCAACAAACCTCTCGACCTCCGGAAGTCGCCACGCACCCGGTGCCTCAGACGGGACCGAGTGGTTTACCGCCCAGGCCGACGACGAGAAAATCGAAACCGGACAGCTTCTACTCGAGTAGTTCTAGCGATTCAGACAGCGATTCAGACTAGCAGGTTTTCAATAGAAGTGACAATTCTTTTCAAACTACATGCACGACTGTTGGGACTTTCGATACAAACCCTCGAGGGGTGCAAACTACGGGCTAATAATCGCGGTGAAGACGCGTCATCGTCTCGGTCTCGTCATCACTCCGCCCTTGACGATAGCTCGGAGCAACGCGCGACTCGGGGCGTGCGCAGCGTGATAGTGGGCGAGGCCGCTGGCGAGCGCGTTGGCGCCGGTGTAGTCTTCGGCGAGTTTTTGCGGGATTTTCACCACCGGCCACCACCAGGAGGTGTCAAATTCGCCGTAGTGGGCGGGAAATTGGTCCAGTAAGAACTCATCGGGGATGTTACGCAGGAGGAGCATGTCCTCGACGTAGTAGAGGAGGAGCTCGCCGGCGAGGTTGAGGGCGATCCAGATGCCGACGGCGACGGCGACCCGTTTCGCCCATTTCATTCGCCAACCTGTGCCTTGCATGAGGTACGTCTCGACTGGATTCATCACTCGAAAGTATATCACCATGTCGCCTCGCTCGTTCGTCCCTTGGCCGTAGAACCCTTCACCCTTGATGACTTTCTTCTCTCCCTTGCGAATAGTGTGTGAATTCGGTTTAATGGCAAGCTTGACCTCTCTTCCGCTGATGCTTCGCGTCGTCACGATGCATCCGTTCAGGGCTTGTCGTGGTTCGAGCGCGATCCACTGTGCGACATCTCGACCGTTATTCACGCGATCGAAACGCTCGTGCGGTCGCTCTCTGATGACGAACATGACGCTTTGCAAATCGTTCCCCGTCGGCATAAACTTCAACTCGAATCCTTCCCGCCACCCCCTGTGTACGCGCACGGTGAACACTCGACTCCTCTGCGTCACCTTACGCGTGACATCATCCACGCCGAGCACCATCACCCCCTCTCGTCGCACGCACCCACTAAATAATTCCTCTAAATCGCACCAAAGCTCTCTCACCACGCACTCGCGAACGCCCAACGCCTCGCAGTACATCATCCGAGCCTGCTCCGCCTCGAAGTGATCGTACGCCCCTGGTTCCTCAAACATCCGCATACCGATCTCATCGTACTCCTTGCGCTGTTCCGGGTCCGACAACACGCTGTACGCGTGTCCAATCTCCTGAAACCTCGCCTTGGCCGCCTCCTTCTCCGCGTCGTCACCGCGCACCTTGTCGGGATGACTCACCTTTGCCAACCGATGGTACGCCTTGCGCACGTCCGCGCTCGTCACTTTCGACGATTTCTCCAGTCCCAACACCTCGTACAGCTCTCGCCTCGGCGTAGACGTCGACGCCGACGTCGCATCGTCGCGCGTCCCGCGCCCCATCTTGTCCCGAGCGTCGCACTCTCTCTCGACGACTTCCCTCTCGCGCTCTCAAGTGCGTCCCGGACGCGCGCGACGACGCACTGACCCTTTCTCCGCTCGTCAGACTCGTCCTCGCTCGCGCGCGCCGGACGACGCCCGAGTCGTCCGCGACGCGCTCTCCCGCGCCTTCCATTTCTCGAACGAGTCGCCACAATTTCCCCGCACACTCGCCCTCGCCGCGTCCTCCCCGCGCGTCGACGACGCCATGGCGTCCGCGACGATGCGCACGAAATTCGCCTTCCGTCGTCGAGCGTCGAGATTCGTCCTGGACGAGCTGTACTCGGACGAAGAGAGCGACGATGAGTTCGCCGCGTACGAAGGTGGGATCCCACCGCCGAGCGCGTTCGCGGCGGCGCACGCCGGGGTGGATCACGTGCGGATCTCGTTTCTCGAGGCGAGGGCGTTCGGTGATCGCGCTAAGGGCGCGGCGGGGGAGGGAGCGTACCTGGGGATGCGGAACGCGCTGCTCGAGCGGTGGGCGATCGAGGGCGGGTGCGGCGTCGAGGTGGACGAACGGGACGCGGTGGAAAAGTTGGGCGCGCGCACGGAGGAGGAGGTGGTGTATGCGTCGAGATGCTTTCGATGGTTGGAGGAGAACGGTGGGATCAATTATGGGATCGCGGTTCCGGCGCCGACGCGAGGGTCGAAGGCGGAGGAGACGGGGGCGAGAGAGGACGGGGACGCGCGGGACGGGGACGCGCCGACGGAATCTCGGGTGACGAGAGAGCTGGTGGTGGTGTTGAGAGGCGCGGATTTGACCGTGGACACGGAGAAGGCGATTCGTCAGAGACTCGAGGAGCGGATGGGGATGTCGCTGAAAGAGTTTAAGCCGGTGATTCGGGAGACGATTGAAAAGTTTTTAGCCAATCCGGCGGCGTTTGAGGACGGCGGCGCGGGCGTCGGCTCGGACGACTCCGCGGTCACGATGGCGGAGATTCCGCCGCGTCCGGCGTTCACTGACGCACGACCGACCATCGTCATCGGTGCCGGACCCGCCGGTCTCGCCGCGGCGACGATGATTCGTCGTCAAGGGGGCGAAGTCGTCGTTCTCGAGGCGCGTGACCGCGTCGGCGGACGCGTGCACACAGACTGGGACACATTCAGCGCACCGGTGGATTTGGGCGCGTCCATCGTCACTGGTATCTCTGAAGATCCGAAACGTCGTACCGGTATGCCTTGGCTCGGAGTTCGCGCCGATCCGAGCGGTATCATCGCGAAACAACTCGGCTTGAACCTCGTCGAGCTTCGAGAGGGATGTCCGTTGTACGACACAAAAGACGGCGGGAAAGTGTCGGCCGAGATGGACGAAAAGGTCGAGCGCATTCGCGATCTGGTGATGGACGAGGCGCGCGCCAAGGTGGACGCGAGTGGAGAGAGCGAGACGGTGCAGTCCTCTCTCGGCGACGCGATCAAGACAGCGACGGAGAACTACTTTTTAAAACTCGTGCAAGACGACGGTAACGACAGCGACGATAGCGAAACGCACGCTGCCGTGCGCGCCGAGCAAGCTTCTCGCATGGGTAAAACGGAGCGTCGCTTACTGGATTGGCACTGGGCGAACCTCGAGTACGGCTGCAGCGCCTCGTTGAACGACGTGTCGCTGCCGCACTGGAACCAGGATGAAGTTTTCGGTGGCTTTGGAGGAGCGCACTGCATGGTCGGCGGTGGTTACGGACAGATCACGGCGCGACTCGCCGAAGGCCTCAACATTCGTCTCGGCACGCCGGTCGCTGAAGTGCGTCACAACGCGGATGGAGTCGTCGTAGAGACGAAGGATGGAGAAAAGATTGAAGGCGCATCCGTCATCGTCACCGTTCCCTTGGGTTGCTTAAAGGCTGGCGATGTCACCTTTTCCCCGCCACTCGGTGAAATGAAATCCAGCGCCGTGCAACGTCTCGGATTCGGCAACTTGAACAAGGTTGTCCTCGAGTTCGACGAAGCGTTTTGGGACCAATCCATCGATTACTTTGGTTCGGCCATCGATAGCGAAGAAAACCGCGGCCGAAGCTTTATGTTTTGGAACTTGGTACCGGTGAGCGGGAAACCGATGCTCATCTCGCTTATCGCGGGTGATGCGGCGAAATGTGCCGAGAACGAGGGATCGGAATCGATCGTCGCGTCCGTGCTCGCCACGTTGGCGCGCATATGTTTCCCCGACGACCCGTCAAAGATGCCTCCGCTCAAGCAATCTTTAGTGACGCGTTGGCAATCGGATCCCTACGCGAGAGGCTCGTACTCGTTCGTCGCGGTCGGTTCAAAGGGCGCGGCGGACTACGACGATCTCGGAAAACCCGAAGGTCGCGTCTTGTTCGCGGGCGAGCACACTTGTCGCGAACATCCCGACACCGTCGGCGGCGCCATGCTCACCGGTTGGCGCGCGGCCAGACAGGCGCTCGCCATCAGTCGCGGCCAAGAAGTCTTCGACGAAGTGTTCAATCTCGATGAGATGCGCGGCGCCATCGCGAGACGCGAGAACGACGGCGAGTATCAAGTCGACGGCGACGATGCCGTGGAACGAATAATCGATCCGAGCGAAATGTACCGCCGACGCATGCAGGAAGATTTGCTCGTCGACACTGGTAAAGAGGAGGCGAAGATCACCTACCGCATCGTTTCCGCGGTGGAGGCGGGCGAAAAGGTTGACGTTCCGGTGGAATTCGCCACCATCATGTTAAAGTTACGAACTGTGCCCGGTCGTCGCGCGATGATCAACGCGCTACTGGACGACGTGAGCGCGCGCGACCGTCGCGAGTGGGCGTTGAAGAACGAAGGCTTGACGCTTCTCAACGAGTGGCTCAACGAGTCGAAATCCCACACCAAATCTTCCGAGTCCTTGCTCCTGACGATGCGTATGTTGGAACTCTTGTTGGCCATCCCCACGGATCTTCCCGCGCTTCGCGCGAGCGGCATTCCTCGCACGCTGAAGAATCGATTCCAAACGCATGAAAACGGACGTTTGCGTGTACTCGCTCGACAGTGCGGACACAGATGGATGCAAGCGCTCAGTCGTAAATCCGCCGGTCTACCGCCGATCGACGACGACGAAGAGGAACCGGTGAAAAACCCGCCGCCGCGCAAGAAAACCGCCGGTCTTGGCGTCGCCGTGTTGCTCGGCGGCGCGAGCGCGAACGCCGTCGTCGATGAACCGGAAGATGTCGACGTCGAGATTAAGAAAGATGACTTGAAGATTGAACCCATGAAAACCGCGGAAGAGATCCGAGCGAAACGCGACGCCATTATCTCCGCCGCGCAGGATCTTCCCGAGGGTCAAGCGGCTCTCGCCGCTCGCGAGGCGGCGGATCGTGCCGCGGCGCAAGTCGAAGAAGCGATGCGTCTCGCCGAGGAGGCGCAACGCGCCGCTCGCGAGGCGGAAACCGTCGCAACTTTCGGTCTTCGCATGTCCAAAAAAGACGTCATCTCCTCCTTTGACGCCTTTAGCGACGCCGCGAATAAGAAACGCGAACGTGCCAAGAGTAAAAAGCGCAAGGCGTCCGCCGAAGACGAAGACGAAGACGAAGACGAAGACGAAGACGCGCCGGGCGTCTCCCTCGACGAGTATCACGCCAGGGTCAGAAAACAGGTGCGCCACTACGTGCACGAGCAGCTCCAAGACAAGCGCGATCGAGGCATCGTCACCAAGGCGGAGTGTAAAAAGCTCGAAGAAAAGGTGGTGGATAAAATATTAGAGGGCTCCAAGGGCGTCGACGACGTGCGCAAGGCGTTCATGACGAGCAAACGCAAAGAAAAAATTAAATCTCTCGTCAGCGCGTACTGCCAGTCCACCGTCAAGGCGCGTAAAAAGAGCAAACATTAATGTCACATCTACCACGTACTAGTCTTTCCGCCGTCCTTCTCTTTTCACCTCGTCGTCGTCGCTCGCGTTCGCGTCTTCGTCCCGGTTCTCGTCGGCGAAAACGCGTCGCCGAGAGAGAGACATCATTCATTTATTCCCATTCCGCGTCGCGCGGCGTCGCGTCGAGCGTCATGGCGGGTTTCTCCGGCGCCGTGAAGATCGACCCGGACGCGCTGAGCGATTTCATCGCCCCCTCGCAGGATTGCGTCGTCGCGCTCGACGGTGGTACGCTCGCGCTCGACGTCGACGACGCCGCGGCGGCGGACGGTGAAGTCGCGGTGCGTCGTCGTCGTCGAGACGCGTCCGGCGCACGCGCGCTCGACGCCGAGATGGCACCGACGTACACGCCCATGTCGTCGGGCGCGCGCGACGGCGAGGCGCTCAAGGTATCGCTGAGCGATTGCTTGGCGTGCAGCGGGTGCGTGACGAGCGCCGAGAGCGTGTTGTTGGAACAACAGTCCGTGGATGAGTTTGTCGACGCGTGCGGGCGATTCGGGAGCGGGGACGGGGTGATCGTCGCGAGCGTCAGCCCGCAGTCGGTGATGAGTCTGAGCGCGGCGTATGGATTGAGTGCGGACGAGACGTGCGCGCGGCTGGGCGGGTTGTTGAAGACGAGCTTCGGCGCGAGACGCGTGTTCGATACTTCGTTCGGTCGAGACGTGGCGTTGGTGGAGACATACGCCGAGTTTGTGGAGAGATTTCAGGGCGAGACGCGCGTGCCCGTGTTGGCGAGCGCGTGTCCGGGGTGGGTGTGTTACGCGGAGAAGACGCACGGCGAACTGGCGACGCCGCTCATGGCGACGACGAAGAGTCCGCAACAAATCATGGGATCTTTCGTTAAGACCGCGGTCGCGCGCGAATACTGCGTGACGCCCGATAAAGTGTATCACTTGACCGTGATGCCGTGCTACGATAAAAAGTTGGAGGCCACTCGCGATGATTTCCTCGTCGACGGCGTCAAAGACGTTGACGTCGTGCTCACCACTGGGGAGGTGACGCTTTTGCTAGAAAAGCGTGGATTGTGTCATCTGCGCGACGCGCCCTCGGAGGCCTTCGATTCGTTCGTGTCTTTGAGCGAACCGGCGCCGGAGAGCGTGCACGCCGCTCCCGTTGTGTCGAGTTCCGGCGGATACGCCGAGTACGTCTTTCGTCGCGCCGCCGCGGAAATGTTCAACGTGCACATCGAGGGTGAGATCGAATGGGTCAAGTTACGGAACGCGGATATGAGAGAGGCGTCGCTCGTTGTGGACGGACAAATCGTGTTGAGTGTCGCCGTCGCGTACGGATTCCGAAACATTCAAAATCTCGTTCGAAGCGTCAAGCTCAAGAAATCAAAGCATCACTTCGTTGAAGTGATGGCATGTCCATCGGGATGTTTGAACGGTGGCGGTCAGATTCCGCCTCGCGAGGGAATCTCAAACAAAGAATTAGTCGACACTCTCGACGAGCAATATAGAATTACCGCTCGCGCTCGGCCCATGGCAAACGTGTCCAGGCTGTACGACGAGTGGGTCGGCGGCAATCCCGGTTCGCCCAATGCGCGTAAATTACTACGCACGCAGTTTCATGTTCGCGCGAAGACCATCGGTGTCGTTCAACTTAACAATTGGTAGTCCATTACACGCTAGCTCTAGCTCTATCGTTTCTAGTACACGTAATTGATTTAGATTTTTCGCGGACGAGGCGCCACTGCGAGCTCGCACGATTCGAGGCGAAGCGTGATCAAAGCCTTCGGTTCCGGCGGACTGGCGTTCGGAGGAATTCGAAGCTCGCACTCGCTGCAAATGAGAGCGAGTAAAAGAACGCTCTCCATCATCGCGAAACCCGTCCCGATGCAAACACGCGGTCCGCCGCCGAATGGAAAGTATGCGTCGTTCGGTCCAAGATTTTTCAACGCGTCTCGCGCCAGCGTTCCGTCAGAGTACGGGCTTTGCACCAACCACCTCTCGGGTTTGAACGCCGTCGGATCTTCCCAATATTTCGGATCTCTCTGGACGAGGTACGGCGCGATGAGCACGGTCGTGCCTTTGGTGATGAAGACGCCCTGATGAAGCTCGACGTCTTGCGAGGCGCATCTCCCGACCATGTACGCCGGAGGGCGAATTCGCAGTGTCTCCAGAACGCACGCCTCTGTGTAAGGCAAGTGACGGAAATCACCCGCATCAAGCCCCGTTCCTTTCGATTTCAACAGTTCGCGAACTTCTTCTGCGATGTTATCTCCCACATCTGGTCGCTCGGCAATCAGCGCGCATGCCCACGAAAGTAAGATGGCGCTCGTCTCTTGTCCCGCAACCATGAGCGTCATGAGTTCATCGCGCAGCGCCTGATCACTCATACCGGAACCATCCGCATCTTCGTCGTCCGTTGCGCGCAACAGACGATCGAGCAAATCTAACTCTCCATTGTCGTCTCCTCGCGCCGCGGCGTCTCGGCGTTTCGCAATGATGGCGTACACCTCTTCGTCCAGTCTCTTCACGGCGTCGTTGTACCTAATGTTATCAAACGTGGGCGCCCACTCGGGAATAACCATTCCCGTCGCCGCGCGTCGTCCGAAAAACTCAAAACTATCTTTAATCGCGCCGTTAATCTTGCTCGCGCGAGCGCCCGCGACGTCCGTTCCGAACAGCGCGCTCGCCACGATTTCCAACGTTGCGTCGTTAAAATCCGCGTACACGTCTCGAACACCGCGTTTCGACCACTTATCGCGCACTAACCGCCCTCCCACCTCCACCATGCACCTCGCGTACGTCTCCACGGCGGCTCTTCTGAACGCCGGATTACTCAGACGTCGCTGACGCGCCCACGTCTCGCCGTCGCTCACGAGCAATCCATTCCCCGCTAGAGACGACCCCGGAAAGAACGCCGTGCCCTCCTTCTGAAAACAATCGCTCTTATCCAACAGCACGTCCCGCGCCAACGCGGGCGAGCTCACGAGGACGACGCGCTCGCCAGCCAACGTCAAACCGCTGGCGTCGCCGTGCGCCCGGGACACCCTCTCTATAAACTTTAACGGATCATACGCCAACTCCAGCGCCACGTCCTCGCGCGGTCCGCTCGGAAACCCGATCGGCATCCCTTTCGCCCCCCCCACGACGTCGCTCGCGACCCCTCCGATCGCGCGCAACGACGCCGCGGCGAACGCATCGAACGCGCCTCGAAACATCTCCTCCGCCTCGTTCCTTCGCGCTCGACACCGCGCGCGCGCACCGCGCGCGCGCACCGCGCGCGACACCGACGCGAACGACGCGTTTATCGCCCGCGTCCGCGTCCACCTCCCCGCGCCCGCGTCACTCCCCGCGCGCATCCTCCGCGTCGAGAAATTGCGCATCACGAATCATTCATCATCGCCATTCGTTCGCGCGCCGCGTCGTCGCTCACGTCCCTCGCGCGACGCGTATATGGGTTTCCTCGGCGGTATCTTCGGCGGTAAATCGTCCAAGCAGACGTCCGCGCAGTCGTCGTCCATCGGCGCGCACGCGTCGTGCGCGAAATCATCATCATCATCCGGCGCGTGCGGAACCGCGGGCGCGGCGTGTCCGTGGAAGGACTGTCGGTGCGGCGCGGGGTGTAAGTGCGGCGCGAGTTGCAAGTGCGGGAGCGTTCGACGGTGAGCGAGAGACGAGGCGCGAGGACGAGGAGGTCGGTTCGGGGAAAGAGGTGATTCTGATTCGATCGCGTGAGGGTTGTCGAAGACGGCGTCGGCGTCGCGGGCGAGCGCGCCATGTCGAGTCAGGAGACGACGAGACGGTCTCGGGCGCGATACTTCGCGAGGCGATGCGTGCAAAAAATGAATTTACCGGTCGTGCTCGTCGTCGTCGTGTACGGCGCGGTGTATGAGACGACGATGAAGTGCACGTTCGAGACGGGAAGACACGGGACGACGCGCGAGGCGGCGTTCGCGTGCACGGCGGCGCTCGGGGCGGTGATGTACGCGTGCACGGTGATGCGAGATCCGGGACGGGTGCCGCTCGATTACGTTCCGAAGGTGGAGGAGGGCGACGCGCTCGTGGAGGCGAAGCGTAAGGGTGGAGGGTTTAGGTATTGTCAAAAATGCGAACGGCACAAACCGCCGAGGACGCATCATTGTCGCGTGTGCAAAAGGTGCGTGTTGCGCATGGATCATCACTGCGTGTGGGTGAATAATTGCGTCGGGCATTACAATTATAAGAGTTTCTTCTTGTTTTTGTTTTATGCCACCGTGTCTCTGGCGCAATCGGTGTATTATCTGAGCGATTACGCGCGAGACGAAGTCTTCGCGGCGACGGGCACGGCGAGCGTCAAGGGGGCGGCTGCGGCGACGGGATGTCTCATCCTTGCGTTCGCGCTCGCGCTCGCGCTCACTGGACTCTTCTTCTGGCACGTGCGTTTGGTGTTGAACAATAAAACCACGATCGAGCACTACGAGGGCGTGCGATCGAGACACAACAACATTCCCACCGTCGTCGAGCATCCGTACTCGCTCGGCGTCGTCGCCAATTTGCGAGAAGTTCTCGGCAGAAACATCTTGTTATGGTTCACCCCGGGGTGTAAGATCACCGGCGACGGCACGCGGTACCCGAACGTGTTAGAGATGTCCAGGCAGCGATGGGATCGCACCGTCCGAAAGAAGGAGGGTGAGCTCACCGTCCTTTAATAATCAAAGCATTCTTCACAAAAAAAATCTGCCTCAGCGTCACTCGAGCGCGCGGAAGATGAGGTCTCGAATCGCGCTCGCGCTCGTCGCCGTCCTCGCCGCGTGCGTCGACGCGGCGTTCGGAAAACAACCGAATCTTCGTGGATTACCTCCCACGCTTCACGCGGTGCGTCGAGCCCGAATGAGGGCGATCGCGCGCGCGATTGCGTACGCGTACACATCTTGTCCCGAGAACTACCGATCGAACGCGTCGACTGACGATGGCGCCGCTCTCTGTCGCGATCGACGCAGGTGTTGTCCAACGTTGACATCGGTGCGTGTCCCGATCACAACTCTGGGCATCGTCGCGCGAACACCGCGGCGACGACGTACCTGAAGCGAGGCGAGCTCGACCAGGCGTTGGCGTGTTTCGTCGCCGCGTTGAGCTCGAAACAAAATTTCCCACCCGCGCTGTACGGCATCGGCGAGACGTTCGCGAAACGCACGCCGAGTGGATTCGAGATGGCGAGGGAGAGTTACGAGCTGTCGCTGAAACATTGGCCGGAATTTGTGGATGCGCACATCGCGCTCGGAGACTTGTGGGCGGATCGAGGCGATCGAACGCGGGCTGAGATGCATTATGAATCGGCGACGAAAACGAGGCCGAAGGACGCGTTGGCGTGGGATGCGTTGGCGAGGAATCAGATGAACGATGGGAGATTGGATCAAGCCGTGGAGACGTACGACACGGCCATCGATTCGGTGGTGAACGAAGTGCCCGGGTTGTACTTCAGCAGAGGCCGAGCGCAACTTTTGAGAGAAGAATTTGAGGCGTGCGCGAACGACGCGTCGCACGCGTTAAAAAGGGCGAGTCAGTTCGGTCAGGCATACCATTTATTAGCCGCGTGCTCGTTGAAATTGTCGGGTCCGAACGCGCCGTCGACGAACGACGTGGAGACATACTTTCGTCAGGCGACGCAACTCGAACCAGAGTTTGCGGACCACTTTCTCGACTTTGCTCGATTCGTGTACGATGACGACCACGCGCGCGAATCCGAAGCGCGCCGAATAATCGAAATCGGCCTCGAGGGTGATCTCGAGGACGGCGAACGCGCCAAGCTAGAGGACGGGTTGTCAAAGTTTAACGAGTTCGTGACATCCACGAAGGCGAGCCGCGACGAGCTTTGATAATGACAATTGCGTAATTGCGATATGCCTGCATTTAAGTTAGTATTACATGTAGAGTCAGGTTATTCCGACGTTAATCGCGCGTTAATTTCAGCGTCATTCCTGTCTCTCCCACCTCGGCGGGCTCCGGATCCCCATTTATTGCTGGGTTTGCTGTACGGCGTCGCGTGTTGCTCCCGGTTTTCCCTGCCTCGTCCTCTAGACGGACCACCGCGTCGCTGCGGAGGCCCGGGGGGACCCGGAGGCACGATGTGCGCCCATTTACAACTGTTGCCGCGAGTGCACCTTCCGACGCTGAAATCGTAGCATCGCGTCGGCCCGCCGCCACCTCCGGCGCGTCGGCCTCCGCCACCTCCGGCGTGTCGGCCTCCGCCACCGCCCGCCTGAATGCGTCCGGTCTGCAAAACGTTTCGCATGTGATCTCTCGCGCGTTCGCGCGCTCTCGCGTCGTGGCTAAATATGAGCATCAACTCTTGTTCGGGGACGTCGCTAGGGTCCGGGATATTGAAGCAAAACGTTCCCGTCATGCTTTCAATCTGACGCAGCGTATCGCCGCCCTTGCCGTAAATGCGACTGATGCCGCCGAATCCCGCCTTGACGGGAAGCGTGGAGACGTCATCGCGCTCGTTGAGCGGGATATCGTTCGTCAGCGTGCCCTTTTGTTGCTTCATCAACCATCGAGTGTAATCCCAGCACCTCGCGCGCTCGGCCCGGTCGCCCGTCATGACTGCGAGTAAACCGATGTATTCGAGCGGACACCCCGCCGCCTTTGACACTTTTCTGCGCACGCAACCCTGCGACGAATGTAACGAAAACACACGGTCAGTGTCGAGATTCGATGACGCAATTGAAACAATCGCGATGACGCGTGAGCGATGGATGTACGGGTAGACATGAAAGCGTTCACTCGCTGGACGGCATACTGGCCCACAGCGGCGAGACAGAAAACACCCGCATATTTCAGACAGAATTTATTGTTCGCACGAGAGAGAGCTTCGAGTGATCTAACGTCCGGCACGGTTGTGCGCCGTACGGATCTACTCGTCGTGCGTAGAGAAGAGAAAAAACGAAAAATGCAACGTATGGCGTCGCGTCGTGCTCGACGTACCTCTCGTCCTACGGCGAAACTGAGCTCTTCCTCGTTGGCGAAGGGAAACACGTCGAATCCCCACCCGTCGCCGAGTCCGTCTCCCGGTTGGTTAAACCTAATCTTCAACTTTTTATCCTCGCTTACGTACGTTCCCGGCAGCTTCCTCTCGATCGAACTCATCACCTGAAGCTCCGACCCGCGTCTCGCCTTGCGATTTCCGAGTATGATTAACTTTTCCGGCGCGTCCTCGGGATCCGTCGTCGGCTTGCCGAAAAACATCAACGTCCCGTTATCAGCCTCGATGCGCCTCAACCCTTGACCTTGTTTCCCCGTGATGTACGCCGTGCACGACGGCGGAACATCCACAACGCTCATATCGTCTCTCGGCGCCGACGTGTCCACGCTAATCTTCCCGACGCGCTGTCGCAACACCCACTCGGCGTATTGCTTGGCTCTCGCCACCGCCTCCTCTGAACCCGAAATCGTCACCGTCTGGTTCTCCTCCGCGTCTCCATCCAAGGGTACGATCTCAAATTTCGCCCTACTCACGCGCATCAACTTCCTCTTCGTCGCTCCCTTCGTCCCGATCAAGAACCTCGCGTCCGCCTGCGAGATGACAAGTGTCGCCGTGGATTGGTCTCTCGGCGCCGGCGCCTCCGCGGCGCCGCGTTCGCCCTCGTCCATCGCCGCGTCCACCTCCGCCTCCGCGAGTTCCGCTTCGGGCGAACGCTGACGACCACCCTCATCCTCCATCATCGCCTCGGCGTCCATGGCGTCGTCCTCGCGCGCGTGCGAGTCGTCCCGCGCGTCGTCCCGCGCGTCGTTAGGTTTGTACGCGCCGAACGTTCACGCGACGCCACGGACGCGACGCGCGCGCGTCGAGGCGCGAGGACGTCGATGAATCCACGCGGTACGGTTTCGCGCGCGTGCGTCGTCGCGCGCGTGCGTGGGTCGCGCCGCGCGTCGAGGTGTGTGATGATCTCGAAAGTCTCGATCGGATGCGCCTTTGCTCCGCGCCGACGCCGAGAGGAGACCGCCGAGAAGAAATGAAATGGAATGTAGAATACACACGAATGATACACGCGATGGCGACGCGAACGAGAGGGAAAGAAGATCGAGCGCTCGATGAGTCGTCACCCGGTGACGTAAAAATCCATCTCGTCCGTCCCCTTGTTGATCTCGTGCGCGTCGACCTCGTCCCACGGCACGAAGACGAGCGTGCTCAGGCCTCGGTTGGCGATGCGCACGGCGGCGGTTCCGTCGAATTTATGATCGGTGATCCCGAGACCGCGTCGGTAGAGATGCTCCTCGTCGTCTATGGCGTCCCACTCGTCCTCGGTCGGCGACGGTGGGACGTTTTCATCATCCACCATGGCGATTTTCACCACGTCCATTCTGTTGGACGCGCCCGGTTTAGTCCCTCGAAGTCTCGTCCAAAAGTGCGTCGTGCTCAGCTCGCCGTTATTTCTCGGTCGAATCACCTGGCAGTGCACTCTGTCTTCGCCCTCAATCGTGTATCCACCGTGATAGACGTCGCTCGATCGCGCGCACGCCGCTCGATCCCGTAAAAGCTTGGCCTCCGTCTTCAATTTATGCGGCGACGTCTTACAGACGAAGCCTCCGCTCGCGTCGAATCTAAAAAATCTATAGTACACTACGAGGTGCACGCACTTGGCGTTCTCCATCGTCTTCGCCCCGGGTTTGATGTACGTGTTTCTCGACACGTACAGGCCGTCCGTGCGCAGGCGCAGCCTCTTATGAAACATGGTTCGCCAACAACCGGCGTAGAGTCGTCGACACGCCTCGTGCGTCTCCTTGGGCGTCTCTCTGTGCGAGTACGCGTCGAGACAAAAGGCGCGCCAGGCGTCCTCGCGCGTGTGAACAAAGTCTCTGAACGAAACGCACGTCACGGCGAGTCGAGCGAACCAGCGCGGACCGAGGCGCGTGGCGATTTCCATCAAGGAATTTTCGTCCAGGGTCGACATGATGATGGGACGCTCGATCTCGGGCGCGTCGCGAGGGCGACGACGGTCGAGGAGGGCGAGCCAAGGTCGAGTGAACATGTTGGCGTACGCGGCGTCGGTCGCGAAGGGGCGACGGAGGATGACATCGGAGGCCATCGCCCGCGCGCCCGCGGACGCCTCGCGCCGCGATGTGAAGGCGCGGCGGCGGTCGCGTCGCGATGTTAGAGCGACGAGCGGAGGCATCGACCGGTAGTAGTGGTGGTCTAACGGTGACTAGGGTTGGATTACATCGCCCTCACGCGCTCTTCATGGGATCGAACGCGTCGAAGGCTTCGCGGAATTTCGTCGCTCGCTCGGTTTCCTTGTCTTCGTCCTCCATGCAACTTTGCCAATTGGCTCGCTCGGGCGCCTTGATGAGATGCGAGATGACTTCGCGGCCGAATTGCATCCAATGCTTTTCGCCTTTCTCTATGGTGCGGATGAGGATGGCGCCGTCCGGAAGGTGGATGGCGTAGTACTCGCCGTCGTCGGCGACAGCCTTGATGGCGGTTTGGGCCTCTACGGCGTTCGCGGGCGGATCGAGTTTCGTCCAGGAAAAGTCCAGTCGCTTCGCCGCCTGTTTGAAAATCTTCTCGGCGAGCGCCGCGCGATCGGCGGCCACCGGGACGCAGTTCATGTGGCAGTGGTTTCCGCCCTTGTTCCGGAGCTCCAAGTGACGCTCGAAGACGACGAGACGCTTGTCCGCCGATTCCGCGAAACGACGAAGCGCGCCGATGTAGTTCCACATCTCCGTCGCCGTGCTTTCGGGAACACCGGCAAACGACGGAACGTGCTCGACCGGTACGATTTGACAGTGTTCTTCCGTCAAGCCACCCTTATCCATGCTCATGAAGCACTCGTTACCGATGCTCACCACCAAGTGTAAATCCTTTTCGTTCGACAAGCAGAACCAGCATCCACCAGGTGCGACGCCCGGAGGAGGCCCTCGCTCTTTCGGTTTACCGGTTGACATCTCGACCGTGATGTCACGACCGAAAAACGACGCTTGGTTGCGTTCCAACGCCGCCTGTACGCCTTCGGAGGTGGCGAAAGAAATGTGGCAAAAGCCGCGAGACTGTTGACCCCCGGGTTTCATCGCTAAGCGCACGTCCACGAGTTCGCCGCATTCACTGAAATACTGTGCGATGGCACCTTCGTCAGCCTTCCAACTCAAGTTTCGAACGTAAATAGTCTTGTCGGGATCGCCCTTGATTTCTCTCGGTTTACCGCGGTCCTCAGCCTTGGGCTTCTTCTCGCCGTCGCGCCAGTCTGGTTGCAAATCCGCCGCGCGACGCTTTTGTCCCAACGCTTGCAGATACGGATTCGGGCCCGTGTCCGGAGGAATCTTGCACAACACCGCGCGATCGATGCCAGAACCGGGTTCTACTTTTAATGCGTGCATCCACTTTTCTCCGTCCGTGTTTCCGCAGTTGCCGATGTTGATGAAGCGCGTCACCCACGGTGATTCGCTCGGATCATTCTTCGGATTGATGTACGGCTCGCGTTCGAAAAAGAATGGGTGCGACGCGGCGAAATGATACCGCGGTGTGAGCGTCAACGCCAACGCGCGAGACACCGGACTACCGGTGGAACTCGCGCTCTTCGCCTCGTTGCCGACTTCGCGTCCGTGTATGTCCAGCGTCCCCGCCGGCCAATCTCTCGTGAGAAGAACATCGACGACATCCCTTTTCCGCATATCGTCGAAACTCGCCTTCATCGACGTCACGTCGTCCTCCGTCGTCTCGCCGTTTCTCTTCGCCGTCGACTTGCCCAGCGCGCTCGCGTCCTCGTACGACAACACATCGTAGCGTCCGGGCAACGACGCCACCTTCAACCCACCGCACAGATCATACACTCGAGACTCACTCAAAAAGTACACGTTGGGCGCGACCTCCAGCACCCCTCGCGCCGAGGACGACTCGTTTGCCGTCCCCGCCGCCGCCCTGCTCTGCGCGTACTCCAATCCCTTCTCCCCGTCCGCGTCGATAAAGTACACCGGCACCGGCGCGCTCTTCGTCCCCGCGACGTACGGTTCCATCGTCACCGCCGCGTCGTCGCCGTCGTAAATCCTTCCCGCGACGAACACGGCGTCGAACGGTCCAGCCTTTGGATTGCCGTGCACCGTCTCCACGCGCGTGACGAGGGCGTCGAACGCGCCCTTAGCGTCTCCGGCGACGATGACGCGTCGCGGCGACGGCTCGGTCGTCATCGCGCGCGCGTCTCTGCACGGCCGGGCGGACGCGCGGGATGGACGGCGCGACGTCGTGTGAGGGCGCGCGCGCGGCGAGGACGTGGCGGCTGGGCTGGTCGGGGCACGCGGGTGCGCGCCGTCGGTGTACGTTTCGGTTTGTTTTACACGCGCCTCGAGCGCGGAGTCTCGCGGGTGACACTTACGCGAGTTTTGGAGCGAGCCAATCGAGCGCGGCGTCGACCCAGGCGCCCTGTCGATCGATGTCGTCGTCCTCGAAGCCGGCGACGACGTCGTGGGCGACGCCGCGTTCCTCCAGACTACGAATGAAATCGCCGAGTTCGGCGACGGTTTTCTTCCCGGGAACGAGAGCGATTCTCGCACCGTCGGCATTGAGTTGCTCGCGCACCCACGCGTCGCGAATGATCTGCGTGACGTCGTACGGGGTCCAATCCTCGTCGCGAGGGAACGCCTCGTTCCAAGACCCCCAATACGAAGGACGCTCGAGGTCTTTGACTTCCCACGGCCGTTCGATCGCCTTGTATCCACCCAAGATGGGCACGTCCGCGGCGACGACCGCTTCGAACGCGTTGGGTCGTCGCATCAATAGACTCAGCGCGCCGTATCCACCCGTACCGAAACCCAAGAGAAACATCTTCCCCGCGTTGTGCGCCGCTCGAAAATGCGGCAACATCACCTTGAGTAAATAACTCTCGTGGTTCATCGTCGACGAATCGTTCAACCACGTCGGCGTGTTGAATGAACACTCCACTACGATCAATTCGTTCTCCTTGTACCCCTTCGTCTTGCACACGCTCGACGTCAGAGACACCTTCCCGTCCCGAGGCCCGAAGCCCGCCTCCCCGTTGACGCAAATCACCGTCGGATACGGCTGCGCTCTGTTCGCGTCGTATCCCTCGGGAAGCTTCACGCGGTACCTACCGGGCACCACCACAGTCGATTTCACGTCGTACGCGTAGGATTCCGGAAAATACACCTTGTGCGGTTGCAACGCGTCGAAACTGCGCGTCGTCGCGAAAAAGCGCGCGCGCGTCGGTCAGTCCCCGTGTCGTCGCTCTCTCGACATTTCCGTCCCGTCTCTCCCCTCTCTCCCGTCTCATCGACGCTCGAACGCACCTAGAGTACTCTTCTCCCCCTCCATACTCGTGTCTCTCCGCCATGTTCGCGTTTCCCGGGACGAAACTCGCGCCGTCGTCCATCGCGGCCGCCGTCCCGCGCGCCGCCCCGCGCGCGCGTCTCGTCGCGCGCGCGCCGTCTCGTCGCGCGCTCGCGACCGCGGCGCGAGACGCGCGCGCGGACGTGGACGCGCGTTCGATCGTCATCGCGTTCGCGTTCGCGCGAGGGCGTCGGGCGAGGCGACGTGTGACGACGACGAGACGACGAGTGAGAGGGTAATGAATGGAAATGGCGCTTTTCGCGGGTGGGCGACTGAATTACCGAGACGTCATCGAGAGGGGAAAAATCGTCGACGTCTCGCGCCCGTGGTGGACCCGTGGGCGCTGTCGGTGATGATGGCGGCGTCGGCGCTGGTGATGACGATGGATGACGGCGAGGCGGGGTCGGTGGCGTTGGTGGCGACGACGACGAAGACGCCGTCGGGGGACGCGGCGACGGCGTCGACGCCGACGAGATCGATGGATTGGAGCTTCTCTCGAACCACGGGTCGGTGATAATCGGTGATGTCGACGACGACGAGGGCGCCGATGCCTTTGGCGGCGATGTAGGCGTTGGGACCGCGAACGCTGACGTCGCGCGCGCCTTTGAGATCGGCGTGCGCCATGGGCGTCCAATCGAAATCCTCCGAGTCGTATCCGCCGGCGTACATGGCGGTTAAATATTCCGGCGCCCCGAAGGCGGAGCTGTTGAGGATGGAAAACGCGCCCTCGTGGACGTCGGGGGAGACGACGAACGTGTACCAACGATCGCTCTCCCCGACGCCGACGCACGTCCCGCTCGCGCTCTCCAACCGACTATCCTTGACGCTCCCGACGAGTTGCATCGACCCCGCCGGCGTGTATTTCAACGTCGTCACCCGACGCGTCCGCGAACTCACCGCTCGAATCGTCTGTCTCGACGCCGGACCGAGCTGTATCTTATCTATTCCCGAGAGCTGGTACGCCGACGCGACGAAAACCGGGGGCTCTTTCTCCTTTGGATCCAAACGCGCCGCCACCACCGTCGCGTGAAACCCGGACGCTATGAACGCCAACGTATCGTTCACCACCACCAAATCGCGCGGTTCCGCGATTTTACTCACCCCTACCATCGCGTGCACTCGATTCGCGCTCTTCCCGTCCGCAGAGACGGCGTAAATGAGAAACGAATTCGTCTTGGCGCATGTGACGCCGAGCCGCACGCGCGCCTTCGCCGCGAGCCCAGCTCTCGCGCTCTCGTACGCGAACAATCCCTCGCACGGGCCGACGTCGGAGATATCGGCGAGCGTCACCTTTGAGGGCGTCCCCGAGAGCGCGACAGCGGTGATCTCGCGCGCACCGACCGCGTACGCCGTCGCGGACGCGCGAGCCGCGGATGACGAGTGGAGGAATTCAATAGTCGAGACGTCGGCGTCCACGAACGGTGGACCTATGGCCGTGAGATCGGCCGCGGTCGAGACGCTCGCGATGTGCGCGAGGACACACAGCGCGAGCGCGAGCGCGCGCGCGAGCGCGAGGCGACGCGTCATGGTGTGTGGACGAACGATGGTCGGTGAGTGGGACGGTTTGAAAAAAATCCGCGGAAACGCGCGGCGCGAGACATCGACGCGCGAACGTGGGCGAATGGGCGAGCGTGGGCGTGCGTATCGTACAAATCATTATTCTATTGGTAAATCTACACATCACGGCGCATCTTGTGCACGAGATCGGGTTCGGCGTAGTTGATTCTGGAGACGTTTCTGCGCGCGCGCCGCGAGTTGGCTGAATAGAGCGGCGGCGAGGGCTTCGGCCAGATGAGAGATGCGTGTTGTTTCGGTACGTCGGCGATGATGTCCATGGGTGATTTCGACTCGTCGCGCGTCGGCGATCGCGGTGCGGTACCGACCGGCGAGACGGGCGGCGTCGCGGGTGGCGGGCGATTTTCATCCGTCGCGTCGCTCATTTCCTCGCGCGCGATGTCGTCCTCGCTCGGTCGACCGACGATCGGTCGACGAAGCTTCTTCTTGAGACTCGGTTCCGCATAATTGATCATTTTCATGGCATGTCGCGCCCGAAGCGCGCGTCTCGCCGTCTCACCGACGGCGGGGGAACGCTCGGAATCGTTCAACGCTTTCGCCGTCGTTTTCGGAGTTCTGCGAGGCGTCTTCCCTATCACCTTACGCTCGTGTGCAGCCTCCGAAAGTGTCATCGATAAATCACGCAGCGCCTCCGCGGCTTCCACCAATCCAAACAATCCCTCGTCGCCCTCCTCTTCCGAAGAAGACGACGCCGAATCGCTCGAGTCGTCTGCCAAGACGCGCAAATCGCGTCTCGCCGGCCGCGTCGCCGCCTTTTTCACATTCGCCAATTCGATTCGCAACCGACACCCCTCGTCCCGCGCCGCGCGCAGTTCCGTCAACCACAACTGTTTCTCCTCCTCCAGCGTCTTCCGAACGATCTGAAGCGCGGTGGACATCGCACGCGCGCTCGCCTCGGCGCGTTGCGCTCGAAGTTCCGACTCAGCCGCGTTCGACCGAAGCTGTTCCCGCGTCGCCCGTCGCGCGTCGTCAGTCGCCCGCCATCGCGACGCGAACGAAAAGGGATCCGCGCGCCTCCTCTCCCGCCTCCTCTCGCGCGCGATCGCGCCTCTCGCGTCGGTCGTTCGCGCACAAAGTTGGCACCCACACGACCGTCGACCCGCGTCGTCCTCCCGCGCGCGCGCACCTTTGTGTTCGCTCGCGCGAGCTCGGCGTTGACCTGCGCGAATCGAGCGCAGAGATTTTTATCGTTCACCATCGCGCGCGCGCACGGCGACGACGCGCGACGGTGTGTGGGTCGCGTTCGATGTGTCGTCTCGAATCGTGACTCGTCATCCGAGAGACTCGTCCGAGAGAGTTGAGAACCCACCCTCACCCGCGAGAGCCGAGAGTGGGCGACGCGCGTCGAGCCGGTCGCGAGCGACGCGCGAGATCTCGCGAGAGCGTCGCGCGGTCGTCGTCTCGTCCCTTCCCGGGCGTTCAGAGTCCGCGCGCGCGTCGATCGCGCGCGAAGGATGGTCATGTCGACGCCATCGTCGACCGCGCTGACGTCGCGCATCTCGAGCGCGTTTCGCGCGGGGTCGAGCGTCCGCGTCCGCGTCGCGCGCGCGCGCGATGGGAGACGTCATTCGATCGTTCGCCGCGCCGATGGGTCCGGTGGACGCGGGAGAGGCGATGGAAAGGCGCAAGATGTCGACGAGAGGGAAGGGGTCGACTGGGACGGCGCGTGGAACGCGTTCAAGAGAGACTTCGTCGGCGACGACGCGAAGATGCCGAACGATTACGTGGAGACTAGGTTTCAGAGTAACAGGTACGCATCGTCTCGTCACTTTCCATCGCGTTCGACGCGTCGCATCGCGATGAAAAAGACTGACGCGTTCGCGTTCGTCCCTCGCGCTCGCGCAGACGCGCCCCCGACGCCGACGCGAAACAACAAATTTACGACGACGAAGATCGCGTCTTGAACATCGCGACGTCTCAAAAGGTCACCGCGGCAAGTCTCGTTGTCGTCGCCGCGCTCTTGTTTCTCTTCATCGTCGTCATAGGTCCACCGCCGAGCGACGGTCGGTGCACGCTGCCCTGGTGCGGGTGACGGCGAGGTTTGTAATTGTCTCACATCAACAATTCACCGCCCTCACCCTCGCGCGTCGTCGCCCTCTTCGTCCGCGCGAGACGCGTCGCGACGCGTGAGATGCGTTTTATCCTCGCTCGCGACCGTCGCGACGCGTCTCGGCCCGCGCCGCGCGTCTCGCACGCGATGTCTCGCGCGTGACTCAGCGATTGGATATTTTCGTTTTCATACTTTCGTGCCTTTAACGGTATCACTTCGAAAAGTCCGCGTCAGCACGCGCGCGGCGGTCGACGGGTTCGTTCCTCTCGCGACGATCTTCCCGCAGACGCCGACGTTCGCGTCCGCGCGGGGACCGATCGCGCGCGAATCGCGTGCGCAAACCTTTCCTCGATCCGTTCGAGCCACCGCGAGCGCGTTCGACGACGCGTGCGAGTCGGCGCGAGGGGAATCTTTCGAAAATCCTCCTCGGGACGGCGCGCGTCGGCTTTAGTGTTCGTCTCGACGTCGACGCGAAGGACGCGCGCGCGAGACGCGAAGGACGCGCGCGCGAGGGGCGGTGACGGTGAGAAGGCCTTTCGTCGCGCGTCATGGGACGGTACACGTTCGACTCGACGACGCAGGACGCGAAGAAAACGCTCGCGTTGAACGCCCCGAGGACGGTTGGAAAAGTGCACGTCCCGGCGCCGGGGGTGACGGCGGGAACGGAGGCGGACGGTGATTCCGGATCCGGAAAATCGGTGGAGGCGCCTCTGTTCGGAGGGGTGTATGGAATCGGCAACTCGCAGGACCTTCGGCAGAGCGTGAGCGAGTCGGAGGTTGGAACGCCGGGACGCGGGGCGGAGGCGAGTCAGTGGAATAAGACGAGAACACGGAGGGTGAGCGGGTCGTCGGGATCAAAGTCTCCGAGTGAGACGGATTGCGAGCAGAGCAATAACGCGGTGAAAAATACGCGTCAAGCGAATGGTTTGGTTCATAAGGATCTAGTGAAGAACTTGAAGGCGCAGGCTCGTCGACACGAGTCGAGAACGTCGCTGTATCGGGGAGTATCGCTATTGAGACAAACAGGGAAATTTCACGCTCAGATCAATGTGCAGAGAAAGCAACTTCATCTCGGCTTCTTCTTCAGCGAAGAGGAAGCGGCGAGGGCGTACGATCGAGCGGCGATATTCAAGGCGTCCGTGGAGGGTGGCGCTATCTGTACTAATATGGACATCAGCGAATACAAGGATGAAATTCCGATGCTGCAGAGTTTAACGCAACCGGAGCTTTTGGCCTTGTTACACGAAATGAAGGTGAAGAGTAACGAAAGTTCGGCACCATCATCTCCGAGAAAGTCTTTTAAGGTCAAAACGAGTGCGAACACTAAATCTTTCGCTCGTAATGACCAACATAACTCGGGGGTTGAACACGTGCGCGTCAAGATGCCTTGCGAGCCGCCGTCGAGCCCTCGGTTTGACGCTTTGAGCAACGCCGCCGTCGTCGCGGAGGATCGCGAACTTATGGGTGTGGCGAAAGTCGCAGTCACGGCGGTGGCCTCTATTCCGCGTCCTCGAGTGATTGATTTGCACGTCAGCAAGAGACGCCGACCGCGTCTCTTGCCTCGGCAAGCTCCCGCTGCCGCGTAAACGCGCGCCAGACGCGCGGGATATTTTGAGTGTTTGCGCAATTGATAAATGGATCACTTAATACACGCGGTTATCGCCGCCGGATCCTTGATTTTGTGGTACGAGACCCATCTGCTCGTTTTTTGTGTAGTTTCAACCGGACCCTTGCGAAGAGAGTCCGCGCGAAACTTTGTTGTAACATTACATCAGACCGAAAATTTTTATTCTGATGCTACAAAACGCGTCACACGGCTATAATAACTTCTACTCATCAAATCCATTCATCTCATTCATCCATCCGACGCGTTACTTTTTCCCCTTGCGAGTCTTTTTTGCGCCGCCCTTGGTCTCAGCCGCCGCCGCGCGTTTGCGTCCCTTTTTCTCTTCGCCCTCCCCGCCTCGCGCCTCGTCCTCGCCCGACGCGCCACCCTCACCCGAGCCCTTCACACACGCCTTCAACAACTCCTTCGCCGCCCCTTCGCCTCGTTCCAGCATCTTCGCCGCCTCCTCCACGCTCGCCGTCGCCCGCCTCGCGCCCGCGCTCGCCCCTCTCGCGCCGTCCCCAATCCTCGCTCGCGTCTCCTCGATCTTCCTCGCGTACGCCTCCACCCGCGTCAATTCCTTCGACGTCGCGTGTTTCTCCGGATCAACGCCCAGCGTGCGCAGGTACATCCCGAACAGCGTCGCGATCGCGCGCGCCGCCTCGCAGTGCACCTCGGCGCGCTCGAGCGGTCGCAATTCCTTCGTCACCGCGCGTCGATCGGCGTCGAGAAACGGCGCGAGCGCCGCCTCGATCTCGCGAGTCGCGCGTTCGAACGCCTCGACGGACGCGCGGGCGTCGTCGGGGAGTCCCTCGGACGTCGCCATGACGAGCGCGCGCGCGACGGTGTCTCGGCGCATCGATGGACGCGCGGGCGTCCGCAGTATCGCGCGCGGAATCGAACGCGGCGAGCGCGCGAGGGCGCGAACGGGTGGACACGAACGCGCGTCGGTGTTCACGCGGGCGCGAGAGGACGTCAAGCGCGTCGCCGTGACGCGGCGCGGACGTCAACGAACGAGCGCAGATGACGACGACGAAGAGAAAACTCGTCGGATGCGCCAATTTCGTGCGCAACAATCCGCGAAGCGACGCGTTCGAGTGCGAGGGATTTCACCACATCGAGTTCTGGTGCGGCGACGCGACGAACGCGGCGGCGAGGTTCGGCGTCGGGTTGGGCATGGGGTTGACGTGTAAGAGCGACGCGAGCACCGGGAACGGGACGTTCGCGTCGTACGTCATGAAATCGAACCATCTGACGTTTGCGTTCACGGCACCGTACGGGACGGAGAATGAAAGTGTGACGAAAAGGGGTGCGCCGCATCCGGGACACGAGCGAGGGACGATGACGGCGTTTTTCGAAAAGCACGGTTTGGCGGTGCGCGCGGTGGGTGTGCGCGTGACGGACGCGCGCGCGGCGTACGAAGCGGCGGTGCAGCGTGGTGCGCACGGTGTGTTGGAGCCACGAGTGTTGACGCACGCGAAGGATGATGGTAAGGTTCGAGGTGGACAGGTGATCTCGGAGGTGGAGCTGTACGGGGACGTGGTGTTGCGTTTCGTAAACGCGATGGATGGATTTGACGGCGATTACTTGTGCGATTACGTCGCGACTCCGGAAGCTCCCGACGTTTCTTACGGGTTGCAAAGGCTCGATCACGCGGTTGGCAACGTGCACAACCTTTTAGAAACCGTGGATTACATCATGAACATGACTGGTTTCCACGAATTCGCAGAGTTCACCGCCGAGGATATCGGAACCATTGACAGCGGGTTGAGCAGCATGGTGCTCGCGAACAACAACGAATTCATCCTCTTACCCGTGAACGAGCCCACGTTCGGGACGAAGAGAAAGAGTCAGATTCAAACCTATCTCGAACAAAACAACGGCCCGGGTTTGCAACACTTGGCGTTGAAAACGGACGATATTTTTTCGACGGTGCGGGAGATGCGTAAATACTCGCATCTTCGCGGAGGTTTCGATTTCCAGGCGCCGGCGAGCGACGATTATTATAGAACGCTCAAGGCTAAAATCGGCGACGCGCTGAACGACGATCAGTACGCCATGGTCGAGGAGCTCGGTCTGCTGGTGGATAAGGATGATCAAGGCGTTCTGATCCAAGTTTTCACCAAACCGGTGGGGGACAGACCGACGCTATTTTTGGAAATTATCCAGCGCATCGGCTGCATGCGCAGCGCGCCGCATTCGACAGAGTTGGAGCAGGCGGCGGGATGCGGTGGCTTTGGCAAAGGTAATTTCTCCGAATTATTTAAGTCCATAGAGGCGTACGAAAAGACTTTGAAAATTTGATTTGATTGTAACAGAACACACGTGACTAACGTGACACCGGCTCGCGAATTTCGACTCAAATGAACGCGAAAGGATTATCCGAACTGTATTGTCCCGCGGCTGCCGTCGGTTGCGCCGTCACCGGAGGTGCTTGTTGTTGCACCGGCACCGAGGGTTCCGACACGCTCGGTTGCGGCGTGTCGACGGGCGCGAACGAGAACGAATCTCCAGAGGCGTGCGCCTTGATATCCTCAAACATGAGCGCCTGGTGTGTGTCGGTCGCCGTCGGCGGTGGCTGCGAAGCGGGCATGGGAAAGCCCATCGATCCAAGATTCACGGCTTTTGCCGGAGCTAACGGTTGAATGGGAGCCGGTGGGGTGGGAGCTGGTTCCGGTGCGGCGGTTGGTGTCGCCGCGGTCGTGAGAACCGGCTCTGGCGCTGGCGGCGCAGGATTTTGCGGCGCCGGCACGTCCACGGGCGCTTCAGCTGTCGGCGGCACCGCTTGCGGCTTTGGTTTGGAAGACTTGATTCCAGTCAAGTCTCCAAACGATGCGAACGGATCCGGCTCCTCGGGCTCTGCCATGGCTTCTGCTGGTTGCGGCGCTTGTGGCTGCTGCATCGCGCCCTGGTTTGCTACTGGCGGCTGCAGCATTTGCATCTGCTGTTGCCTGCCTGGCATCTGCATACCCGGTAGCTGCATACCCGGGGGCTGCATACCCGGCATCTGCATTTGCTGCGGCATCTGCATTTGCTGCGGCATCTGCATTTGCTGCGGCATCTGCATTTGCTGCGGCACCTGCATTTGCTGTGGCATCTGCATCTGCGGCGCACCCATCATCTGCGGCGGCATTTGCATCTGTTGTTGCATACCCGGCATTTGCATCTGCTGAGGCATTTGCATGTGCTGAGGCATCTGCATGTGCTGAGGCATCTGCATGTGTGGCGGCATCTGCATGTGTGGCGGCATTTGCATGTGCTGTTGCATACCAGGCATCTGTGTGTGCTGCGGCACACCCATCATCTGCGGCGGCACTTGAGGCTGCGCGGGCGCCGCCCAAAAATCTTCATCTAAAGCAGCACGAGGCGCGCGCGTCTCTACGACTGGCGGTTGCGGTTGAGCTTGTGGTGGCACATCCTGCTGCTGCGCCGGTTGTTGTGCCGGTTGTTCCGCTGGTTGTTGCGCCGGTTGTTGCGCCGGCTGCGGAGGCTCCATCGTCAATCCTCCAAACATGTCTACCTGTTGTGGTGCCTGCGGAGCTGCAGGAGCCGCCGACGCCGCCGGAGCTGGTGCCGCAAAGCCTTGCGGCGGTAAAGCAGCGTTCGATTGGTGCGCAGCTGGCGGAGGCGCAAACGACGTCACCGCCGCGGGTGCGGACGCAGCTTGAGGTGCAGAGAACGCCGCAGACGCGAACGTGTCCCAGTTCACGTTACCACCCGCTGGCTGCGCGCTTTGCTGCTGTAGGAAATCTTGCTGCTGTGGAACTTGAGCAGGCGGTGCGCTGCGAACCGGTTGCGGTGAATCGAACAATCCTCCAAATAAATCAGGGGCTTTCGTCGCCGCGGGAGCCGCCGCCGCCTGCGCAGTCGCCGCAGGAGCCGCCGTGGAAGCCGCGGGCGCTTGACTCGCTCCACCGTCACCATAGTACATTCTATCAACAAACACAGCTTTGATCCAATTCTTTCCTAATACTCTATCACCGCTCGTCGGCAAGGCTCTATCTTGGGGCCACCGCGCTAAAAACGTTCTCCTCGCGGCGTCGTTCCCTTGTCTCTTCAACATCTCCACCTCTTCTCCCGAGAACGTCGACGCGCTGATGCTCTTGATCCTAAAGTTGAAATCTCTGAATATCCCCGAACATCTCGTGCACACGAAAATCCCGAAAGGTACGCACACGGAGCGCGGCGCCTGCGTTCGAGGGTTCGTCAGTCAATCTAATCCAGTGCATTCGACGAGAGAATCTCCGCCCAGCGAGCGAAAGGCGCGACAAGAGCGCGCGGATTCGGGCGTGATCGACTCGATGGCCCACGAGGTCGCGCGCGTGCGCCGTATCGCGCGCGCGCGCGACGTCGTACGCGAAAATACACGCGCGTCCGGAATTTCTGTTTCGAAAGAACCTTCGCACGCACGCACCAATGAACCGGGACCGACACACGAGAAGCACGACTTGTTCCCGGCCTCGCGCGCGAGCGCCGTCAACGCTTTCTCGTTCTTATCCTGCATGCTCACGTCCACGCGCGCGAGGCTTTCGCCGGCGCGGACGACTGTGTGGGTCCACTAGAATGCGACTGACGCTTTTGGCGCTAGCGTACTACATGTTTTATTCAACAATCGCGGGACGTCCGCGCTAATCTTCGTCAAAGTATCTATCCTCGGCGTCTTGATCGCGCTCTTTTCGCCAGTGCTCATCTAGTCCATCGTCGCCGTCGACGGCGGCGTAATCGAAGTCTTCGTCGCCGCCGGCTAAGAACTGCTCGCGCATGACTCGCTCAAAGTATTCAGCGCGCTCCACGTACTCTTCCTGCGAGATGTACGTCTGCGAACGACCGTGCGAACTTCTAAAATCGTCCACGTCCACGATGAACGTCTCGTTCTTCGCCCCCGACGTCTCGTCGGCGTTCGTCGGCGCAGTCGTCTTCGTCTTCGTCGTCGGCTCTTCGCGCTCGCCCCAACCCTGAAACATCGCCTTACGCCACGTCGCGTCGCTCACCTTCTCCGTCGACATATCCTTCCCGAACGCGTTCCTACTCGTTCGCGCAAACGCCTCACCGAACCTCGACGCGACCGCGTCCTCCTCCGCGCCCGTCGCCCGTCCCGCCGCCTCCGCCTCCCTCTCCACCTCCTCACCGAGCTCCCTCGCTCGTCTCGCCTCCTCGCGCTCCCGAAACTCCCTGGCGCGCTCCCTCGCCAATATCCTCTCCCCCATCGTCCCCTCGTTCGCCTCCGCGTCGCCCTCGTCCGCCTCGACCACGCGCACGCCGACGATTTCATCGAAGAGCGCCGGCGCTCGCGCCCGCATGGCGTCGACGTCAAAGTACCCGTCTCGATCCAGCGTTCGACGCATGTGCGCGAGGCGACGATTCCGCGCGCGCTTCGCGTCGCTCGACATCGTCCCGCGCCTCGCGCGCGGCGCGCCGGCGTCTCGCGCGCGGACGCGACAACTGTCTCCCGACGAAAGGTGACCCCACAGCCGACCGTTCATGACCCCTTCTCTCACCACGGTTCATGAACGGTCATGTACCCCCCCTCGCGTTCGACAGCCGCGCGGCGACCGCGACGCCGGACGCGCGACTCCGCGACGTTCGTCCGCGCGCACGCACGCGCGGCCGACGCGACGGCGTCGAGACGCATCGTACTCTCCCCGAGACGTCCGCGCCGCGCGCGGAGGGACGGACGCGCGACGAGGACGCGGTGACGACGACGACACGAGGTTTGACGTTTTGAAAATTTCAAATCGCGACGAATCGCAATGGCGACGGAGACGGCGCTCGCGACGGTCGGTGCGCCCCCGCCGCGCGCGAAATCCGCGCGAGGACGCATCGATCGCATCGAGGTGGAAAACTTCAAGTCGTATAAGGGCGCGCACACGATCGGTCCGTTCAAATCGTTCACGAGCGTCATCGGACCCAATGGCAGCGGCAAGTCGAATCTCATGGATGCGATCTCGTTCGTGTTGGGCGTGCGAAGCGCGCAATTGCGTGGATCGTCGTTTAAGGATTTGATTTACACCTTTGACTTGGCGGATGCGAGCGAGAATCGACGAAGCGCGCGGGTTACGTTGGCGTACGTGCCGGAGAACGAGGGCGAGACGTTGTTTACGAGAGTCATCGACGCGAGCGGTACGACGCACTACGAGATCGACGGCTCGCGGTTGACGGCGGAGGAGTACAACGAACGATTAAAATCGTACGGTATTTTGGTCAAGGCGCGTAACTTTTTGGTGTATCAGGGTGATATCGAGGCGGTGGCGCAAAAGACGCCCAAGGAGTTGACGACGCTCATCGAACAAATTTCGGGTTCGGACGAGTTCGCGGAGAGATACACGGAGAATGGGCGCGCGAAACAACGCGCCGAAGACGAGGCACATACGAGTTTCACCAAGAAGAAGTCGCTGATGACGCAGAAGAAGCAGATGCGCGAACAAAAGGAAGAGGCAGAGAAGCACTTGGCACTCTTGGAACGCATCAACGATATGAAGGTTGAGGGCGCGCTCTTCAAACTGTATCACATTGACGCCGATATCGACCGCGCGCGCGACGAGAAAAAGGCGCACCAGGAGGTTCTCGACGAACACGTGGCGGCGAGCGAGACCTCGACGAAAGAATACGAGGAGAAACGAAAACAAAAGATGACCAAGGAGAAGGCTCGCTTGACGCTCGACAGAAAGATTGAAGCGCTGAATTCGAAAATTTCGGGCCACGTCCCTCACGTGAATCAAATCAAAGAGGAGAAGAATCGTGTCGTGAAGAAGATGGAACTGGCGCAGAAGCAGCTCGCCAAGTACAAGAAAGAGGCTGACGATCAAGCGAAGGAGATCGCCAACATGGAGAAACACTTGGCGAACATCGATAACGCCGAGGCGCTCTTCGATGAGGAACAAAAGCGACAAGCCGAGCGAGATTCCAAGTTTGATTTGACGCCCGAGCAACGCGCCGAGTACAACGCGAAGAAGATGGAGTCCGGCACGGCGACCTTCAAGTTGAAGACTGAACGCGACCAAGTGACGTCTCAGTTGAGCACGGATGAGGAGACGGTGAGTCGCTTGACGAGCAAGGAGGCGGAGCTCGCGTCTCGCTTGTCCTTTTTGCAAGAGCAGCAAGATCGCGAGAGTGATCGCCTCGTGACGATGACTGGGACGGAAAAGCAGAACAAGGAAGAACACAAGCGTTTAGAAAAGAGGATGAAGGAAATTACCGAGGAAAAGCGCACCGTGCGTAGCCGCCAAGAACTTTTCAAGGAAAAGATTGAAGCGATCAACGCGAAGTTGCGAGAAGCCAAGGCTGATCGCAAGCAAAACGAGCGCGAGACCAAGGCGTTAGAGGCCATCGCCTCCATGAAACGATTGTTCCCGGGCGTCCACGGCCGTCTGACCGAGCTCATCAAAGTTGCGCAAAAGAAGTACGAACTCGCCGTGCTCACCGTCCTCGGCCGCGAAGCCGACGCTGTCGTCGTCGAAGACGCGAAGACTGCGAAGGAGTGCATCCAATACTTGAAGGAGCAACGAATACAGTCCATGCAATTCATCCCGTTGAAGGAAATCAAGGTTCAAGCCGTCAACGAACGATTGCGCCACCTTGGTGGCAGCGCTCGTCTCGTCATCGATATTCTTCAATTCGACAAGTCTCGCGAGCGAGCGATTCTCTTTGCGTGCGGCGACACTGTCGTGTGCGACACGCACGCTGAGGCGAAGAAGTTGGCGTTCAGCGGCGCGCAACGAATTAAATCTGTCTCGTTAGACGGTACTCTCGTCGACAAGAGCGGTCGATTGACCGGTGGTTCTTCCTCTGGATTAGCCGAGAAGGCGAACAGATTTAGTCGCGTCGACGTCGAAAACGCTCGTCAAGAAAAGATGAAACTTGAAGACGAGCTCGGGTCGATGAAGAGTCTGACTACGTTGATGCTCGAAGAGCAACAGTGCATCACCGAAAAGACCACCATCGAAAAGGATTTGCAATTCTTAAAGGCTGACATGAAAGCATTGGGCGACAAGCTGACGAAATTGGACCGCGACAAGGGCATCATCGACGCGTCTCTCAAAGAGTTGAAGCCTCAACTCGCCGAGGCGAAGAAGGCGGTGACGCAGGGTACGGCCAAGTTGGAAGATCTCGACAAGCAGATCCACGCCATCGTCGATAAGATTTACGCCTCCTTCGTCAAGACGCTCAAGATTGCGAACATTCGCGTGTACGAGAACGAGCACTTGTTGCGCAAACAAAAGGAAGCTGAAGAGAAGAGCAGATTCGCCACGCAGCGTTCAAAGTGGAAGGAACAGTTGAATTACGAACGAAGCCGCGACATGAACGGATCGATCAAGACGACGGAGGGTTCGCTCGCACGCTATCGACAAGAAGTAGCAGATCTCGATGCCTCGGCGGAGAGCGCCACGACGGAGCTCAACGAATGGAAGAGCCAGTGCGCGGAGATGGAGGAGGAACTCAACACCGCCAAGGCGGACGCCTCCTCTCTCGAGGGCGAACTCAAGGTGTTGAAGCAGAGAAGTGACGGTGCGACGACAGAAAAGAATCGCCTCGAGAAGTTACTCTCCACCAAGCAAAACGACATCGACGCTCTCAGCGAGATTCGAGGCGGAATCATCTCCAGCGCGCTCATGGAACAGATGCGTCTGCCTCGCGTGCTCGCCATCGGCGGCGGCGACGCGATGGAAGTCGACGAGCCTTCGACCACGGAAGCGACGAACATCGTCTTAGATTACTCCAACTTATCGAGCGACCTGAAACACACGAGCAGGATGGATCGCGAGATGAAAGAAAACGAACTTAGAATCAAAATCGATGAAGCTTCTCTGGAGCTCGCTCGTCTCGAGCCGAACATGAAGGCGCTCGAGCAATACGAGACCATCAAAGAGAAGGAGCGGTTACAGGCGGTTGAATTAGAAGCGGCAAAAGATCGAGTCAAGCAAGCGACCGACGCGTTCGAGGATGTGCGCAACCGTCGCCGCGCCATCTTTTTAGATGCGTTCCAACACATCGCCGACTCCATCGATGTCTTGTACAAGGAGCTGACGCAGAGCGCGAGCCACCCGCTCGGTGGTCAAGCGTACTTGAGTCTCGAGAACAGCGAAGATCCATTCCTTCACGGCGTCAATTACACCGCCATGCCTCCGACGAAACGTTTCCGCGAGATGGAACAACTTTCTGGTGGTGAGAAGACGATCGCCGCCGTCGCGCTCTTGTTCTCCATCCACTCATACCGCAGTTCGCCGTTCTTCGTCTTGGACGAAGTCGACGCCGCGCTCGACAAGGTGAACGTGGAAAAGCTCGCAAAGTTCATGGCTGCGCGATCTCACGGCAAAGACGGCAAGGAAGGCACGCAATCCATCGTCATATCGCTCAAGGATTACTTTTACGATAAGGCAGACGCTCTCGTCGGGGTGACTCGCGACGTCGCGCAAGCGTGCTCACAAGTGCTCACGTTCGACTTGACTCGATACGATTAAACGACGCATAATTGATACGATATGACACGACGCATAGTTGATGAGAAATTCCCGTCCCTTCTCAGAAAGGTGACTTTGTATTACACTGAATCAAATAACGCTCACGCTCACAACGCTCACGGAAAATCTTCGTTCGTGCGAATGACACGCACGGTCTCCGGACCATCCTCACCGGCGGTCAGTTGATACATTAAATACGCGATGCCCAAACCGATGCCCATCACGATTGCTCCCTGTGCCGCGAGCGGAAGGCTCCGACGACGACGCTCCGTGTTCAATAAGCCTACGCCGCGGGACGAAAAATCTCACCAGTCAGTCGAGCTCGCACTCTCGGCGTCGCGTCCACGAAACCGCGATCGTCCGCGCCAAACGCATCGATGCGTCACCGCGTCGCGTTCGACGCCCCTCTCGCCCGCCCGAACGCCTGGCGGGACGTGCGTTCGAACGAATGTCTCGCGTGAACACCATCGGAATTAAATCCGAAAACGCGCCCCCGCGACGCGCGCGACGACGACGCGACGACGATCTGCACGCACCCGAATCCTCGCTCGGGCCCGCGCCATACATGGTCGACATAGCGCCCGTCCGCGAACGCTGGCGACGGAAACTGCGGTGTAGAACACGATGTCTAACACGTTGGGTCTCGGCGACGTCGAGCCGAGGGGCGAAGGGACGCGACGAGACGACGCAACTCGAGCGAGCGGCAGCGGAGTGCGCTCGGATGAAAGAATGGACCGATCGATCGTGTAACAATATCAAAGCGCTAGTTCTTATCCTTGTTCCCCATGATTCCACGCAAGAGCGAATTCAACGGGTTCTTTTGCGCCGACTTGGCGCCGATGGAATTGTACAACGCGGCTTCTAAATCCTCCTGTTGCGGTCGACGCTGCATCGCGCCCACCTGTTCGAAGACTCCTTTCTCCTTGACGAGAATTCTCCAAGGCGTTCCCGCGGGCGCGCCTCCTCGCACGCACTTGAACACGGCGCCCTCGAGCGTGGATCCGAACATGTTCGCCTGAATGCTCAGCGGTAAAAACGAATACACCACGACGAACGAGTTCGCGAACGCCTCCACCTCCGTCATCGGCTGATCATCGATCCCGGCCTTTTGTCTCGACATCGCGTGCGCCAATCCACCGTCCCCATCGTGTTCCCACTCCACGTTCACGCACACCACCGGTCGACCCTCGCCCGCGCGACACTTTCTCGCCGCCGCCTCGACGCCATCCGCCGACACGCCCACCAACGCGATCACCCCCTTCCGCTCGCTCGCCATCGCCGGCGTCCACGGCTCATCGATACCCACGCACTCGTACTCCACTCCACTCCCCTCTCTCGCTGCCTCCAACGCGCTCGCACTTCCGAACACCACCGTCGCGTCTCGCGCCGCGTCGCCGAGCGTCGCCGTCGCCATCTCGATCGTCCCCTCGTCCGAATCATCCATCACCGGCAGTTCCACCGCCAACCGCGTCGCGCTCAGCGCCCGCCCGCTCGACCGCCGTTTCTTCGACGCTTTTTTCGTCGTCTTCTCCAGCGCGCGCGCGACCGCGACGCTCGCCTGTTCGAAGGCGTGCGCGCGCCCGCGCGGTGGGTCCACCACCTCGTCGTTCACCGCGCGCGTCGTCGTCCGCGCGCGCGCCCGGTGGGTCGGGCGCGCGGAGACGGCGATGCGCGTCGTTCGCATCGACCGAACGCGCGGTGTCGTCGGCGTCGTCGAGGAGGAGGCGCGGGCGCGCATCGAGCCGATGTGTCGCGTATCGAGTTGAAAAGATACGACGCGTCACAGGATGACGCTCGCGACGACGACGAGGGTGCGCGCGACGGCGACGAAGACGCGACCGGAGAGAGCGGCGACGGTGGTGCGCGCGACCGCGCGCGGTGTCGTCGTCGTCGCGCGCGCGGGGAGAGAACCAGAGGATGAGGTGCGACGACGCGTGGACGCCGAGTCGTTGGCGGACGGGCGCGTGAATCGGTTCGTCGAGCGCGAGCGAGGGGAGGAGAGGGCGGAGCGCGCGGTGGTTGGGTTTTGGCAGACGTTCGCCGAGCGCGCGAGCGAGGCGAGGCGACGACACTTTGATGGGAGGAAGACGATCGACGGGAAGACTTCGCGCAAGTGAGCGAAATTAATTTCTATTGCTGATGGGGAGATAGCCCCGATTACGGCTGATGTCGGTAGAACAAGTAGATTCCGAGGTATGGCGAGCGCGAGCGGTGCGACGCGCGAGACGGGCGCGGAGGGAGGCTAGACGCGACGCACTCGTGTGAATACATATTACTCGTTTATTACGCCTCGGCGCGGACGACCCGCTACTTTTTCTGATTCTGAGGGTTCTGCGGTGAACGCGCCCAGAGTTTGCTGAGTAAATCGGCGTATTGCTGTTTTCGCAATCCCGGTTTATCGGCCTTGAGTTGCGGTAGTTGTTCCGCCTCGAATTTTTCGTACGCCTGCTTTCCGGTGAGCGGCGCCGGCGACGCGGATCTCTCGCCGATCGTCAACGCGTCGAGCGCGGCGTCCATCCCACTCCCCGAGACGACACCCACTGATCTGTTCTCGTTCTCTCGCATCACCGTCTTTTCGTATTCATCCTCGTCTTGGATTTTCTGTTCCGCCTTTTTGGCGGCGAACTTGGCGCGCAGTCGAGCCTTGGCGTCCATCTCCTGCCCTTGTTGTAACTCGAACGCCGTCACCTTTTTCGCCGGTCCCTTTTTAACGCCCGCGAACGCCTCCTCTTCGAGCTGCGCTTGTCGTCGCGCCTCGGCGCGCGCCGCCGCCTTGGCGTCGGCGCTCGCGGCGGCGGCCTCCGCGCGCTGCGCGGCTTTGCTCTTCTTCCCATCTCCCGCGGCGGCCCAATAGGCGTCGTCCGCGTCCTTCTTCGCCTTATCGCGCGCGTCGGACTTCTTCGTCGCCTCGCGCTCGGCCTTTTGCGCGCGTCTCACGCTCGCCGTGGACGGCATGACGATCGAACGCGTTCGTTCGTTCGATTGATGCCCGTCTGCGTGTGTTGCGTCGGGACGCGGGACGCGGGACGGGCGACGACGATGATGGTCGAGAGAGGTCGAGCGAAAGTATCGATGAAGCGATGCAGCGAATACTTTCACAGTTAATCTAAACGGGCGCGCGTGGGCAAACGCAACTAAAACTAAAACGAAGACGAGACGTCGGCGAGGCTTTCGACGACGCGAATGCCCGCCGCCGCCAACTCCTTCTCCGCCGAATCCATCGTCCCGGGCATGTTGACGCCCCTGCAGCAATCCCTGATGACGCACACGTCGTATCCTAATTTTTTCGCGTCCAGTGCGGTGTATTTCACGCAAAAATCGTACGCGAGACCGACGACGACGACGCGCGTCACCTTCTCCGCCTTGAGGTACTCGTCGAGCCCGGTATCGCTGCTTCCGTCATTCTCAAAAAATGCGCTGTACGAGTCCACCTCGACGTTATATCCCTTGCGCACCACCATCGCGCGCGACGGGACGGATAGATCGGCGTGAAATTCGCACCCGGATGTGCCTTGCACGCAGTGATCCGGCCAGAGCGTTTGCGTCCCGTACGCCAACTCCACCTCGTCAAAGGGTGATTTACCCTCGTGTTGACTCGCGAAACTGCTGTGTCCCTGGGAATGAAAAGTGCAAAGTCACGCGACTGGTCAGTCACGTCGCTCGACGCGGGCGGCGCGTTCGCGCCCCGCCAACTCTTTAACTACACTGAATTTATCTCAACCTCCGGGAAAGACGATCTTCGCTCGCGCTCGCGCACCTCGGGATGATAATCCTGCGAATACACCACGCGTTCGAACGCCTCGACCGCTTCCGAACACTTCCCCACGATCTCGTCCCCACCGTCCACCGCTAACGATCCGCACGGGGGCACGAAGTCGTTCTGCACGTCGATGACGAGCAGCGCGACGTCGTCTCCGAACGCGCGCGCGCCCTCGTCACCGCCCCCCGTCGCGCGCTCGAATCCGAGGTCGCGCGCGGTGAACACTCCGCGCGTCGCCATCGCGTCTCGTGTCGCGCTCGATGCCTCGCGCGTCGCTCGATGCCGCGCAAGCTCGGAACGCCAAACACGTCGAGTCGCGGGCCAATCCGGGCCCGTCGTCAGATTCGCACACGCGGCGACGCGAGGCGACCGGCGCGGCGTCGACGAGAGAACATGGCGAGTAAGTCGAAAGGTCTGTCGCAGGTCGGACTCCTCGGTGGACACATCGAGCGCGGGGAGACGGAGAAGGCGACGAAAGATTACGAAGAGTACTTCAAACAGGAGGACGATTCCAAGCGCACGGGTAACTACACGGACGTCGTGAACAAGTATTACGATCTGGCGACGTCTTTTTACGAGTACGGATGGGGCGAGTCGTTTCACTTCGCGCATCGGTACAAGTGGGAGACGCTCAGAGAGTCGATTGCGAGACACGAACATTATCTGGCGAGCAAGTTGGGAGTGAAGAAGGGAGATAAGGTTTTGGACGTCGGATGCGGCGTCGGTGGACCGCTGCGAGAGATCGCGGCGTTCACCGGGGCGTCCGTGACTGGATTGAACAACAACGCGTTTCAAATCTCTCGCGGGGAGACGATGAACCAACGGACGGGACGACACGATAACTGCGACTTTGTCAAGGCGGATTTCATGAACATTCCAAAGGAAGATAACTCGTTCGATGGGGTCTATCAAATCGAAGCGACTTGCCACGCGCCGGATGCGGTGGGATGCTACTCGGAGATTTTCCGAGTTTTGAAGCCCGGTGGCATTTTCGCCTCCTACGAGTGGTGCTTGACGGATGAGTACGATGAAAAGAACCCCGAGCACAGAGCCATTCGACAAGACATCTTGCTCGGTAACGGCTTGCCTACCGCCAGGACGACGCATGAAGTGTTGGACGCGCTTAAAAAGGCTGGTTTTGAGATTCTCGAAGAAGAGGACTTGGTGAAAACCGCGGACGTTCCGTGGTACGAACCGATTGATCCGTACCGCCGTTGGTCTCCGTTCCGCGACTTCTGGTCCTTCAAGACGACGTCGTGGGGACGCAACATCACGCACTACTTCGTTCTCGCGCTCGAAAAAATTGGCATCGCACCGAAGGGCAGCGTGAATGTGAGCACTTTCTTGAAGAAGGGAGCGGACGCTCTCGTTGCGGGCGGTAAGACGGGAACTTATACGGTGATGTACTTGACGGTGGCGCGCAAGCCTGCAGCGGGTGCGAAGTCCAAGAGTGGGTCTAGAAAACGATAACAATTGTCTGCAGCACGTTGAAATTATAAATCATTACATGAACTCACGTACCGGCACATACGGCTGAGATAGTATTAGCCGAAATTTCGGCTTTGTTCACTTAGCTTGTTCGCGTAAGAGCTGCGTTTGTTGCATTGATTTCTCCAAAATAGACGCGTTCTTCTCCTGGATGCTTTTGATTGTCTCCTGGCGCACCATTGCCTGAGCCTTTTCCTTCGTCTCGACCTCGGCAATTTCGGCGTCGGCTTTCTTCTCAGCGGCGGCGACTTCAACTTCGAGTTGCTTGGCCACTTTCTGCGCGACGGCTTCAGCCTTCTTCGCCTTTTCAGCCTCCATTTTGGCAGCTTCGAGTGCTTTAGCTTCTGCCGCCGCTTTGGCTTCGGCCTCCACCTTGGCTTTAGCCTCTTCTTCGGCAACCTTGGCGAGTTTTTCTTGCTTCTTCTGTTCATCGGCTTCAGCCATAGCCGCCAAGCGCGCCTGCTCCGCGACGTCTTCGGCTTGCTTTGCCTTACGATCGGCTTCTTCCTTCGCCTTCAAAGTCGCTTCGGCCTCTTCTTTGGCTATTTCGGCTTGTCGCCAGCTCTCTTCGGCTTCCTCGAAATCAAGCTTGGGAGCTTCGACGACTTCTTCTTCTTCGGGCGCTTCGGCGTCGTGCTGGATGGCGCGCGGCTTGATGGAGTGAATCGTTTTGTGCGCTTCGGTGATCACAGCGCAGGCGTTCTCGACAGCCACGATGATGAATGAGTGAAAGGTCGAGTCCTTCTTCAAGCAAAGAGACTCGTATCGATCCTCGTGGTTTTGCAACTCGGAGAGCGAGCGCTCCTTGGCGATGGAGACGGCGTCTTGCGCGTCTCTCAACGCGCCGTTCCAAGCTTCTTTTTGCGCATTGAACTTTTCGAGCTTCTTCGGATCGACGGGAGGCAACACGAAGTTTTTCGATTGGTTCTTGAAGGTTTTTTCAGCACTTTCCAAGTTTTTCTCAGCCTTCGTGATGTCTTGGAGAGACTTCAAGTAGGCATCGGCGTCCGCGCTGACTTGACTGCACTCCATGCGAATCACCTGGTCAAACTCGGTGCACAACTTTTCAAATTCTCCGATGTCGATGTCGCTCGTTAAAGCCGTCACCCTATCGTTGAACTGAGCCGCGGCGCGCTTGAGCGCCTTGTATCCGTCAATCTTTTTGCACATCTCGTCCGAGAAATCATTCATACGATCCGGTCCAAAGATGATTTTGATGTATGGTGTGAAATCGGCGAAGACGATGGAGAGCGCGATGCCATGACGCTTCATCTCGTCCACGTTTTCGTTGATGGCGACGAAGTTCTCCGGAAGATCGCCCGGGCCTACGACGGCTTTTTTCGCCGCGGTGATCGCGTCGCCAGCCGTGTACGTGCGCTTCTTCAACTTGGCGTACGCGATGGAGTTGGCGCGTTCAAAGGTGGCGACGAGCGCCTTTTCCTCGTGCTCCTCCTTGACTTCGCGCTTCTTCGAGCACTTTTTCGTGAAATCATCGAGTGCGTTGTTCGCGAGCTGGTACAATGGCACGAGAATAGTGTGCTCGACGTCCGCTTCGCACGTGTCGATGGCCTTCTTCGCCTCCTTGAGCGCGGTGGATTTCGCCTTGTCGAGTTCGGCGATGATTTCCTTATTCGTCTCTTGCGACTTACGTCGCGTCTTCAACGCCCACTTGTAATCGTACTCGGCCTTTTCGTACGCCTCGTACACACACCAACTCTCCTCGATGCAATCGATCGCTTGATCGAGCACCTCGACGAATTTCCCTCGCATAAACTCGACGTAATCCGAGTGCGCCACCGACGCGTTGTGCACTTTCAACGCCACTTGTCGAAGTCTTTTCGAGCACTCTTCGTTCGCGTGACAGTGTTTACTCCAGTGCATCAACACGCTAAAATCCATCGCCAACGTCGCCGACGACCAAGCCTTCCACAGAGCCTGCTGATCAAACAACAATTCTCGAATCACGTTCAACCGCTTCGCTTTCTCCGCCGTCTCGGCGTCGAATTCGCACCCGACGAGCGCGTACTTGGTGAGTTTCGCCCGTCTCGCCGCCTTGGCAGCCGCGCGACCGGACGTCTCGAGGCCTTGCGTCCACTGCGCTCCCGCGCCCTTGGCCAACGCCTGCGCCTTGTCCACAGCCTTATCCGGCAACGAGAAGCACGCCCCCATGATGCGCTCAATTTCCAGATGCGATGCGAATTCGCGATGGATTGATCGATCGTTTGACGACGATTCGCGATGAGTGCGCGGAGAGAACGCGCGCGAAGATGGAGGCGCGCGATGGAGTGAAAAACGCGCGGTGCGTTTCCTCGGCGACCGTCGACGTGAACGGGTCGCGCGCGCGTGTGTGCCGATGGGCGCGCGATTCGCAGGTGCACACGGAGGCACCTCGGTCGTTCGAGGGGGGCGGGACTCATCGGCGAGTCATGACTCGCGAACGTATCCTCCTCGGAAGAAGAAGCCGTTTTCCATTCCCGCGGGCGCGGGGGCGCGCGGCGACGTCGGAGCGCGACGCGCGGTCGGTGCGAGCGGCGCGAATGGCGCCGCGCGCGTTCCCGACGCACGTCCCGGCGACGCCGCCGCGCGCGGAGGGTGAATCGCCGCCGACGGTGACGTGCGTGTGCGCCCTGGGCGTGCCGGCGCGACGCACGAGCGCGGTGTTGGCGAGCGCGCGCGAGACGGCGCCCATGCCCGAGTGGTTGTCGCACGCCAAGCGCGCGAGAGGAAGTCGAACCGAGCGCGGAACGACAGAGGTGCTGGTGACGGTGGTGGACGGGGACGGGGGTGAACGCGCGGGGGACGACGGCGACGCCGAGGCGGCGGCGCGCGAAGACGCGGGCGCGAGAGCGTTTTTGGAGCGACACGCGGAGGAGATCGCTGGATGTGCGTTCGTGAAGGTGGTCGTAGATGCGCCGGAGGATAAGGCGACGTGGGAGGAGGCGTGTCGGACGTGGCCGGTGACGATGAGAGCGAAGACAGAACACGAGGCGGAGGCGACGCTGAGCGAACGCGAACGCGAGTACTTTAGGGAGTGGATGACCAAGGCGTGCGAGGAAGCGTCAACGAGCGGTGAAATTGGAAATTGCGCCATCATCGTCGATCCCTCGCGGGAGGTGGAGATCGCGCGAGGAGTGGATGAATCGAAGACGCATCCGTTGCGACACGCCGTGCTCTGCGCCGTCGAGCTCGCGGCGAAGAGAGACGTCGAGGCGTTTCCGGAAAAGGAGCACGTGCAGACGTTGATCGACGCTCGGCGCGAAGAGAAGATTAAGAGGGATGAGGAAATTCGCGCGGACGAGAAGAAGCGCAAGCGCGAGGAGAAAACGAAGGGTTCGACGGTGACGGATATCATGGGACGTCCGTATCTCTGCACGGGATACGACATCTTCTTGGCTCGCGAGCCGTGCATCATGTGCGCCATGGCGCTCGTGCACTCGCGTGTGAAGAGAGTTATATTTGCCGCGCCTGACGGCGTCAACGGCGCGCTTAGCGGCAAGCCGGGTGTCGGCCGTTTGCACGGCGTGCGAAGTCTCAATCATCACTATGCGGTGTTTTCGTACAACGTGCGCGCGTTCTCCGAGCTCTGCGACTAGGGAGGGTAGTATAGGTAGGCGATTTAAGTAGCACTCATTTTCTAGATATTAAGTCAAAAGCAAAATCGGTTTCTATGGGGTGTGAGCAAAACTCGCGCGCAACGACGTCGTTTCGCGTGCGGCGACGATTACAAGTCGGTGATGCAACCTTGAGACGCGCTGGCGACGAGCTTGGTGTACTTGTAAAGCGTACCAGAGGTGGCTTCCAACGGCGGCGCCTTCCACCCGGCGCGACGCTTCTCCCATTCGGCATCGTTCACATCCGGCGCGTTGATCGTGCGAGCTTCGGCATCGATTTCGATGATGTCGCCATCCTTGAGCAAACCGATGTTACCGCCGACTTGAGCCTCCGGTGTGACATGACCGATGACGAAACCGTGCGAACCACCGGAGAATCGACCATCGGTGATTAAGGCGCAGTCATTACCGAGACCAGCGCCCATGATCGCGGACGTCGGGGTGAGCATCTCCGGCATACCCGGACCACCCTTCGGACCTTCGTAGCGAATGACGATGACGCTGCCCTTGAAAGATTCCGGATCTTCAGAGAGCGCGGCGAGCATGTCTTCTTCGCTATCGTAGCACTTCGCGAAACCCTTGAAGTAAAGACCCTCCTTACCCGTGATCTTCGCGACGGAACCTTCTTGAGCGATGTTACCGTACAAGCACTGCAAGTGACCAGTCTTCTTGATAGGAGTGCTCACCGGAAGGATGACATCCTGACCCGCGGTCAATTCCGGGCACATGGCGAGGTTTTCGGCGAGCGTCTTACCGGTGACGGTCATGCAAGATCCATCGATCATGCCTTCAGACATCAAATACCTCAACACCGCTGGGGTGCCGCCAACCTTGTGGACGTCCTCCATGACGTACTTACCGGACGGCTTCAAATCGGCGATGAACGGCGTCTTATCGGAGACGGCTTGGAAGTCATCGAGAGTCAACGTGATGCCGACGGAGTGCGCCATAGCGATCAAGTGCAAGACAGCGTTGGTGGAACCACCGAGAGCGATGACGATGGTCATGGCGTTCTCGAACGCCGCGCGAGTCATGATGTCTCTCGGCTTCAAGTCGATTTCGAGAAGGTGCTTCATCGCGGCGCCGGCCATAAAACATTCATCCATCTTCAGCGGATCCTCAGCCGGGATGGAGGACGAGTACGGTAACGTCATACCGAGCGCCTCGATCGCGCTCGCCATGGTATTGGCGGTGTACATGCCGCCGCACGCGCCGGCGCCCGGGCACGAGTTGCGCACGATATCTTGACGCTGATCCTCGGTGATGGCGCCGGTCACGAACTGACCGTACGATTGGAACGCGGAGACGATGTCCAAGGACGAGCCGTCAACGGACGACACGCCCGGTCGAATGGTACCGCCGTAAATCATCAGCGCCGGACGGTTCAATCGACCCATGGCCATAATCGTACCCGGCATGTTCTTATCGCAACCCGGGAGCGAAATGTTACCGTCGTACCACTGACCGCCCATCACCGTTTCGATGCTATCCGCGATCAAATCGCGAGATTGCAACGAGAAGGACATACCGGGCGTACCCATGGAGATGCCGTCGGAGACGCCGACGGTGTTAAACTGAAAGCTCACCATGTCCGCCGCCTTGACGCCCTCAGCCACCTTACCCGCGAGGTCCAAGAGGTGTTTGTTGCACGGGTTACCCTGCCACCACACAGACGACACGCCGATCTGCGGCTTGTTCATCTGTTCCGGCGTGAGACCGGTGGCGTAGAGCATCGCCTGCGACGCGCCTTGGCTCTTCGGTTGCGTAATCTTTCGGCTCCACTTGTTCAGATCGTTCGGGTCGCCCTCCGGCATGACGACGCCGGGCACGTGCGCCGCCGCGATGGTTGATCGTCGCGCTCGCGCGCTCGCGGCGTCCTCGCGGGCGTCACCGCGCGCGCACGCGACGCCGGCGGCGCTCGGAACGCGAGCCGCCGCGATCGTCGCTTTTCGGCCTCTGAAGGCGCTGCGTCGCGCGTCGACGCGCGCGAACGCGGGCGTGGTGCACTGCGCCGCGAGAGTCATTGTCTTCGTATCGATCGAGTACGCTCGAGCGCCCGCGCGACGTGATGTGCGGTCGGCGCCGCGCGCGGAATGGTTGAGGGTTTGTGCGCTTTTTCAGCGCTTTTTCAGCGCCCCGGGCGCCGCGGCGGCGCGAGACTCGCGACGAGCGTGTCAAAGATGGATATTAAATGCGAGCGTCGGCTAATCGACCGGTTAAATAATCAACGGTGTTTTCTTTGGTCTCGGAGACGAACGGGAACACGGCTGGAGACGTGGGGAGACGCGCGGTGAGCACGTCGACGCCGTCGTCGGTGCACACCATGGTGTGCTCGTATTGCGCGCTTCGGGAACCGTCCTTGGTGACAGCGGTCCATCCGTCAGGCCACATGGTGTCGCGCCAGTCGCCGAGGTTAATCATGGGTTCGATAGTGAAGGAATGCCCTTTTTTCATCGTGCCGACGGCTTTGTTGTTGCTGTAATGCGGCACGTTTGGCGCGCAGTGGAACAGCGTGTTGATGCCGTGGCCACAATATGTCTTGACGACGGAGCAGTTGTTTCGAACAGCGTGACCGGTGACGACGTCGCCGATGTCGCGGTAACGTGTGCCGGGTTTGACGCTATCGATGCCTCGCCACAAGCACTCCAAGGCAACCTTGAGCAGATGCTTCGATTTTTCGTCAACGTCCTCGGGCTTGCCCACGAGCACGGTTTCGTTCAAGTCGCCGTGGTATCCGAAAATGTACGCGGTGACGTCGATATTGACGATGTCACCCTTCTCTAACGGACGCGCGTCCGGGATACCGTGACAGATGACCTCGTTCACGGAGATGCAGCACGATTTCGGAAAGCCGTAATAATTCAACGGCGACGGATACCCGCCGTGCTGCGTGATGTAGTTGTGACAGATTCTATCGAGCTCATCCGGTACAACACCCGGACGAATCGCACGAACGACGGCGTCGAGCGCACCGCGAGAGACGACGCAACACTTGCGTAGCTGCTCCTTCTCGCTATCCTTCAACTCGTACAGTATTTGCTGCAGCCGAGACTCTGCCTCAGATTTCGGGTACGACGTCTCCGCGTAATCTGTTCGCACGACATCTTTCGGCACGGTGAGCAACCCCCGAAACGTGCGCTCGTCGTGTGAAATCATCGCCGGACGCAAATCACCCGTCCACTTAAAGTGCGGCATCTTCTCCGCCCGTCCGGATCCTTTATCGGTGCAATACAACCACTGCGTCTCCTTTGTCGGCGCCTCGGGCGTGCTCTTCGGCGTCATCGCCCAAATCGAAGGCGCCGCCGGATCCACCGTTCGCGAGTCCACGACCAACTCCCCCTTCTCCACTCTCCCAAATCGCACCACGTTCGTCGAGCACGGCAATCCGACGCTCACGACGACGCCGAACGCGTCCCCGTCGCCCGTCGTCGCCGCGCACGTCTCCGCGTACGCGCGCGCGTCTTCCCCGCGCATTCCACACCCGATCGCCGACTCCATCTCCTCCGCGCCGACCGATCTCGACCTCGAAGCGATCGCCCCGATCCTCTTCTCCGCCCCCGCCCCCGCCGCGGTCGACATCTCCACCACTCGCGTCAGCGTCTCCACCGCCCCCAGCGGGGCTTCGAAGAACGCCGCGCGCCCCTTTTCCAAAGAGCCCACCGCCCGCGCGTACGCCGCCGCCGCCGCCGCGTCCGCGAACACGGCGCGCATAAATTTCTCGGACGCCACCACCGCCTCGTCTCGCGCGCGCGTCATCGCCTCGCACGCCTCGACCGCGCGCGTCGCCGCCATCGCGACCACCGCGCGGGGGACGACCGGTACCGATCCGTCGTTCGATTCGGATCACCGCGACGCCTCCTCCGTCGTCCCCTCGCGTCGACTCGAGAGAAAATCCACGCCCGAGATGGACCGCGTCCTCGTCCTCGGCCGGCGCCGCGCGCCGACGCGCCTCCTCGCGCGCGTCGCGCGGTGGCGCGCATCGTCCCGGCGTTTCCGCACCCGGACCCTCGTTCCGTATTCAGAATGTATTCACGCCATGTACGATAGTATACATCATCCATCACGGATACTCCACGGAGTTCGCATTCGAGCACCGCTGTGTATGCATCATCCATCATCGATTGAGTCGGTCGGTCGGTCGGTCGGTCGGTCGGTCGGTCGGTCGGTCGTTTCCCGCGAAAATTGAAAACAACCGCGACGATTGGTGGGACGCGTGTCGTCGACGCGCGACGCGCGCGTGGGATGCGCCCGAGCGCGGTCGCGTCGTCGATCGAGGCGCGCGCGGTGGTGGCGCGCGCGAGACGCGCGAGACGCGCGAGACGACGACGATCCCGGACGGATGACGACGCGGGTCGGGACGACGCCGACGACGGCGACGCATCGCGAAGACGACGCGCGACGGTGGTGACGCGGTCGATGGACGACGCGCACGCGTCGATGTCGACGTCGTCGGGGATGACGGGCGCGGATGTCTTCGTCGCGGCGGTGCCTCTCGATGGATTCGAAGGCGCGGCGACGAGCGCGCTGGGGAAGACGACGGGGGTGTTCGATCGACACTGGATGGTGCTGGTGAGACACGCGGGGGACGCGCACGCGGCGGTGTATGATTTTTTACCGAAAAATCCGCGATCGCCGGTGACGGCGGCGCGATTGTTGGCCGGTGGACGCGTCCCGGGGGAGACGAGGGCGAGACGCCTGGCGGGCGTCCCGAGCGCGCGGTGCTGCTTCGTCGGAAAGACGCGAAGCGGGCTCGGCGGGAGGATCGCCATCGAGAGCGCGGTGGTGGATTTTCACTCGAGATGGGATGAGGATTTAGTGTTAGGCTCGCACGATTGTCGAGATCATGCCTCCGATTTGGCCAAGTGGTTGACGTGCGAGTACGGCGAAGGCGTCGAGATGACGACGACGGCGAACGGCGAGTTGACGTGCGAGAAGACGTGCACGCTCGGCGTCGACGACGACGGCGACGACGACGACGACGACGACGACGGCGACGACGACAGTGGTCGTGATGACGACGATGAAACCGTCGCGCGAACGACGACGAACGCGTCTAAAAAGAAATCCACCGCGAAAAAAAAGGGCAAGAAGAAGAGCGCCGCGGGATGAATGAATGAAAGAATGAAAAAGTGCACCGACCATCGTTCCCACGTCGTCACCGCGCGCCTCGCGGCGATGCGCGCGATCCACCCCGGCGGCGTGCTTCCGCACGGAAACGCCCTCGTCGTCTCCCCCGAGGACGCGCGCGCGCGACGCGATCGTCGTCGCGACGGCCTCGGGACGCTCGCCGCGCTCGACGACGCGACGCTCCTCGACGTGTGCGACAAGCTCTCGCGCGACCTCGAGGGCGCGCGCGCGCTCGCGCGTCTCGCGAGAGCGTCCAAAGCGTGTCGAGCGTTCGCGACGCACGAAGACGTGTGGAAAGCGGCGACGCTGACGGTGCACGGAGGACGGTTTCGGTGGTGCTCGAGCGGGCGGTGGGTGGACGTCTTCGCGAGGACGCAGCGTCGAGGGAAGAAACGCGGGCGAGAGGAGGAGGAGGAGGAGGAGGAGGAAGACAAAGTGGGAAGGGGGGTGGTGATACAGACGCCGATATTTAGCGATGCGTTGCATCAGAGATACATGTGCGCGGCGATGTCGTTGGAGGACGAGTGGGTGGACGACGCGCCGTCGACGGTGCCCGAGGAGACGGCGGCGGCGCTGTCCGTCGAAGAGTTTCGAGAGCGATACGAATCTGTGAATCTACCCGTCGTGATTCGAGGCGCGGCGAACGCGTGGCCGGCGATGACGACGTGGACGCGAGAGCGTTTAGGGCGTGATTTTGGGGAGACAGATTTCGTCGTCGGCGGATACGACGTCGCGCTTCGAGATTTTTTCGCCATGAGCGACGCGTGTCGAGACGATACGCCGCTCTATCTGTTCGATCCGTCGTTCGGTGAAAAAGCGCCCGCGCTCGCGCGCGAGTACAACGTGCCCGAGTATTTCGCGGAGGACGATTACTTCAAACACATGGGCGAGGGAAGACCGCATTATCGCTGGCTCATCGTCGGACCCTCGAGGAGCGGTTCGATTTTTCACAAGGATCCAAACGCGACGAGCGCGTGGAACGCCGTCGTCTCCGGTCGTAAGAAATGGGTCATGTTCCCTCCCGACGTCATCCCACCTGGCGTTCACCCGTCCGAGGACGGCGCCGAGGTCGCCCAACCGCTCTCCATGGTGGAATGGTTCGCATCCTTTTACGATTTCGCGCGAGACGCCGACGCCGCGTCGCGTCCCCTCGAGTGCGTCTGCGAACCCGGAGACGTCCTCTTCGTCCCCTCTGGGTGGTGGCACATGGCGCTCAACGTCACCGAATGCATCGCCGTGACACAAAATTTTGTCTCTCGGCACAACGCGCGCAAGGTATTCGCCTTTCTCGACACCAAGTGTGAAAATCTCGTCTCCGGGACGACACGCGACAGACGCGGCGGTTTGGCGGACGCATTCGTTGCCGCCGCGCGCGCGTCCGGCGACGCACGTCTCACCGCCGCCCTCGACGCGCACGAGGCGGAAAAGGCAAGAAAAGCGACGTCGAGGGACGACCACGACGCCTTCGCAGACGCCGCGAGCGCCAACTTTTCATTCGGCTTTGACGTCCCTAGGGGCGCTTGAATCACGTACCAGCCGTTTCCTCGGTACATACCCCGTCTCACCGCGGTATCATTACACCCGGTACGGTACCGAGGCTGTACCAGGCGTGCGGCGGGACGTCGCGTCCCGCGCTCGATGTAACAAAGAGCGCCGCGCGTCCCCGTTATCTTCATCATTCACTCGCGCGCGTCCGACATGTCCATCGCCGCGCGCGCGGTCGCGATGAGAGATGCGCGAACGGTGCCCGCGCGCGTCGACGCGTCGCGGGCGAGAGTGGGAGCGGCGGTGACGAGAAAACCGCCGAGACGAACGGCGACGTCATCGTCCTATTTATCCGTGCGCGTGGTGCCGCGCGCGACAGCCGCGGACGCGAGCGAGACGACGGCGAAAAAGAGCGCGCCGCGGTGGGATCTTCCTCGACCGCCGCACGACGCGGGCGCGGCGCCGGAGAACGGGACGTGGTCGCCGACGAACCAAACGATCAAGGACTGGCGGTCGCTGTATAAGAACACGACGCTGAGCGTGAAGGGAGACGGCGAAGGACGCGTGATCGAAGGCGCGGCGATCGAGGGGGAGATCCCCAAGGAGTTGAAGGGGACGCTATTTCGCAACGGACCGGGCCTGCTGGAGATTTATGGGAAGAAGTTGAATCAGTTTTTCGACGGCGATGGATTGGTCTACTCGACGACGTTCGACGGAGAGGGCGGCGTCAAGTTTCGACACAACTTTGTGGGCACGAAAGGGTTCACCGATGAGCAAGCGGCGCAGCAGATGTTGTACAAGGGCGCGTTTGCGATCGGAAACCCGAAGGGTGACTCTTTTTACAATCCTTTCGATTTCGACGTGAAGAATGTGGCCAACACAGGCGTGGTAAACTGGGGAGGCGAGACGTACGCGCTGTGGGAGGGTGGTAAGCCGCACAAAATGCGTTCGAGTGATTTGGGGACGGTCGGTGAAGTGGAAGAGGTGCTCGGCACGAAGCTTCGAGTGCCGCAGATGGCTGCGCACTACAGAATCTGGGAAGGCGAGACGGAAGCGGATAAGCGTCTCATCGGATTTAGCATCGAGAGCCAACCGTCCAAGTTTCCGTGGACTTCGAACAGCGCGGCGTTTTACGAATGGGACGCCGAGGGTAAATCCACGGCCGTGAACAACTTTGACGTTCCCAACGCTACGTTTGCCTTTGCTCACGATTGTCTCGTGACGGAAAACTGGTACTTTTTATTCCAAAATCCAACCAGCCTCAACCCGCAAAAGCTGTTGACGGAGTACATGTTCGCCGAATGCGCGTTGGCGGAAACTATCTGCATGGTCGATGGCAAGAGCGCCATCCTCCACTGCTTGCCCCGCACTGAAAAGGCGCGTAAGATTGGTCAAAAGGCCATCGAACTCAAGCCGCAATTCTTTTTCCATCACATCAACGCGTTCGAGCGTGAAAACGGAGACATCGTTCTCGATTCACTTCCGTGGGTGTTCATGGACTTTTCAATGAACTTGGACTCGGTGAATCCGGCGTTTTTCAACGGAGGCTCAAGAGTCGAGTACACCCGCTTCGTCGTCAATCCGGTACGCGAGACGTGCAAGCAAACCATCTTAAACAACCGTGTCGGTGAGTTCCCGACCATGAACAACAAATTCGTCGGACGCAAGTACACGCACGCGTTCTCTGCGGGCACCGTGGTGAAAGACGATGTCAAGTGGGGGCCGAACCAGTGCTTGGTTAAGCACACGAGCGACCCGGAGAGCGAGTCCCCCGTGAGTGAACAAGTTTGGTATTACGGTGAACGATGCTTCGTGCAGGAGCCCATCTTCGCGCCGAGGCCAGGTGGTACCGCCGAAGACGATGGGTGGGTGCTCCAGGTCGTGAACGATGCGGGCGCTGAGACGTCCAAGTTGCACATCTTTGAGGCACAAGACATTGCGAAGGGTCCGGTTGCGAGCATTCTCTTCGAGGGCGAACACTTACCGCCGGGACTCCACGGTATGTGGGCTCAAGACGCGCTGTACTAGTCGACGGTGAATAATCCATACAGATGCCGTCATTATTTAATTCAATAATAGCTTATACTCTAGAATTTGTCGGGATTCGGTCGCGGCGCATCGGGAGGAGGCAACAAGCTGTGATTGACGTCGGGTCCGAGCTGCAAAGCGCGAGTCCAGCATTCCTCGGGGAGAATCATCGAACACATATCGTCCGAGCATCCGCGCAAGCCTTCCTTTGACTCCTGCGACAGGACATAACACTCCTTCGTGTGCATGGAATGCTCGATGTCTTCGATGGAGCGCCGTTCCAATATGATGGGTTGAGAGTTGGACGGATTGGCGATTCGCTCGTATTCCGCCACAGTCCAATGGAACCAACGCATGAGGAACAGGCGAAGCGTCAACCCGTGCGTGCACAAAATCATGTTCGTATCCTCGGGAAATCTCCCGGCATTGATGTCGCGAACCATATGGTCCGAAAACATCGTGATTCGATCGTACACATCGGCGCCGCTCTCACCGTTCGGGAACCGATAAAAGAATCGTCCGAATCGGTGACGTTCTTGCTTTTCCGCCTGTTTTGTCTCGTAGTCTTGAAAGTTTCCGAAATCTTGCTCTCGTAACTGTGGCTCCTCTCGCACGCCCAAAATATTTGTTCCCTCGAAAGCCTTGGCGATTCCGATCGCCGTCTCCTTGGATCGACGATACGGAGAGATGTAAAAGAATAATTTGTACTCGCTCTCATCTTCATCCATCATCTTCCTCAACCGTCTCCCCGTGCTCTCTGCCTGAACGTGTCCTCTCGCCGTCAACCGCACCTGCGAATCCGGCGTTCGCGTGTACTCGCTCTCGTCCACGTTCCCCTTCGATTCACCGTGCCTCACCAGCACGATCCTCCTCGGCAACCTACGCGTCGTCGACCCATAACTATACGTCGGTTCACCCACCAGAAAATGTCCCTCGTCGATTATCGAATCCAACTCATCCGCCGACGCGTCCCGCGAACTCGCCCGCGTCCTCGCCCCCCTCCCTCGCCTCGACGCGTCCGCCTCCCCGCGTCGTCTCCCCCCGCGCATCCCCACGACTCTCCCGCGAGCGACCGCCCGCACCATCATCTCCACCATCACCGACGCGACCGGACCACCCCGACCGCGCGATTCGCACTCGGCGCGGGCGCTTCCAATCCAGAGACACGCGCTCGACTCGACTCGACTCGACTCGACTCGACTCGACGATCGTTCGCTCGCGACGTCGGCGGTGCGGTCGTCGACGAGACGGACGCGATCGTCGCGATCGTCGCGCGCGCGCGGGCCCGCGCGGGCCCGAGTGCGGATGCGTTCGACGCGATTTATTCCATGGACCGAGGGAGGGGGTCATTGGCGAGTCACGACTCGAGACGACGAGACGGTTGGCATAAGATTCACGACGCATCGATATCGCGCGACGGCACACGAAGACGCTCGAGCGAGGACGGCTGTCTTTCGCGCGAGACGGTGAGATACGCGCGTTTCGAACGTTCGCGATGATGATGACGACGACGAGGGCGACGCGCGCGACGGTGGCGCGACGGATGACGACGGGACGGAATCCACGTCGGACGATCGCGCGACGCGCGTTGGTCGCGCGCGCGTCGCGCGAGAGCGCGAAGAACTCGTCGAGCGAGATCGTGGATGACGTGGTGTTGGATATGGAACCGTGTCTCGTCGGATGGAACGACACGGACGCGAACGGGGAACCGGTGTATTGCTGTGAAGAACCGGGTGGCGGCAAGCGCTGCGTCAGCGCGAGCGGCGAGAGAGTGGAGTGCGCGATCGTGGAGGATGAAAACGGCGAGCTCACGGTGGATTGTTCGAACATCGAGAGGCCGGGGCGGGAATGATGAGGATGGGGGAGTTGGTCATCGCGCGCGATCCCTCGTGAAAGGGACGCGAGTGATCGTACGCGAGTAATCCGAGGATCGCGATCCGCCCAGCCGTTGTATGTAACGCGTCCGTCAACTCTAATTATAAACATCCCAGTTTCCTACTATGCTCATTCTACTTTTTAGTCTTCTTTTCCGCCTTTTTGATGTCTCGTCTGATCTGGCCGATGACGAGCGGGCGCAACACGAAGACTTGCAAGAGGAACAGCGGCAAGATCCAAATCTTGTGCTTGTTGTTCGGGTCGAGCTTCTTACCAGCCTTGTTATCGTACTCGTAGCCTTCCTTGGAGCACGCCATATCAACCAGAGTGCTCACCATCGTCGACAACCAAGGCTGGTCGTTGACAATCTTTTCCCCTTCGCCGTTCGTCTTGCATCGCGATCCGTTTTCGATGAGCACGTACGGAAGTTCCAAGTCTTGTCTCCCGAGCGTCGTGCGAATGGCGTTGCGGTATTGCTCAACGCGCGCGTCAACAAATTCATCGTACGGTTTACCGTTCGGAGGCGTCGTCTGCGCGTGTGAGAAGCCCAAAATGGTTCGTTCCCAAAGTTCAGCTCCAAAGTTTTCCGCCAACGAGGTGAAAATAGACTTGTCGGCGTTGTCCACCCTCCAGGTGTCCAAGCGATCGGTGAACACGAACGCGTCCACCTTGCGACCGTTCAGAGCGGCGCGAAGCGCCATCAAACCTCTCGAGCTGACGGAATCACCGTCGAGCAAGCCTGGCGTGTCTAACACGTTGAGCGTGAACCCCGCCGCCACGCGTCCCGCCAAGAGCGGACGCACCGTCTCGGGCTGAAACGGCGAGCTCGGCGCGACGCGTTCATTCAACAGCGTATTCACCGTCGACGACTTCCCCACGCCCTGCTTACCGATGAAAATCACAGTCATTTCATTCACATTACGCTCGCGAAGCTTCCCGAGAGTCGCCAACAGCGCGCTCTGCGTCGCCGCCGGCATAGAGCTCAGCCCGACCCATTCCTTGGGCCCGAGCGCCGGCGCCGCTTGCTGTCCCTGCGCGGGCGCCGCACCCGCACCCGCGTCTTCCGCGCCTGCGTTCGCGCACACGACGCGCGCGCACCTTCGTCAGTCTTCATCCACGCCCGAAGCCCCTCCATCGCGCCCACGCCTCCCCTCGCGCGCCCCGTCGCCCGGTCGAGGACGCGAGCAACCCTAAACCTTCCGATCGTCTCGTCTCGGCCCCCGCGCGCGCCCGTCTCGCGTCCATCCCTCGCGCGTCTCGCTCGCTCGCGCACCTTCGCCCTCGCTCGACGCGTATTCCTCCTCGCTGTACTCTTCTTCGCTCATGTCTCGCTCGTCTCGCGACGCGCGTCCGAGTGACGCATCCGAGGTTTGCGAGTCTTCGCGGCGGCGCCGGCGGCGCGCCCGCGCTTTTCGCGAGCGCGAGAGAGCGCGCGAGCGAACGAAGGAGACGACGAGAAAACGAACGATCGAGCGACGCGACGCGACGTATCGTGATGGTACACGTGATATTACACCAGTCTCCGCATTCCGAATCACCCCTCTCGCCACTGGTGCCCGCACTCGGCGCGACTACACTTGTAAAACGTGCTCATGGGTTCATCCGCCGACCTGATTTGAATCTGCATGAAATACGCCGAGTCGTGCGCGCACTTTGGACACGTCGCCGAGGTTTTATCGACGTTTTTCCACGCCTCCTCCCCTCCCAGAACGTCGTCGAGCGTCTTCTTCGCGTGTTCCACGCGCTGTTTCACCCCGCTCGTCACCTCGTACGCGTACGGACACGACGCGCATCGAAGTCGAACGCCGCCGCCGCTCCCGGAACGCGGCGACGGAGACGTCGCGATCTCGGCTCGAAGACGCGCGTCGTCGTCCGTCTCGCGCTCGAGCGAGAGCACGTTTCCACACGTCGGGCAAAACGTGAGCATGCGCCGCCGACGCGCGGCCGACGCCGCCGAGTGACGAATGAATGAATGAATGCGCGCGAATGAATGAATGGGTCGATTCGTCGACGCGCGGGCGCGCGCGACGGGCGAGCGTGGGTGAGGGTGACGGCGCGTGACGGTGCGGGGACGCGCCGACGTCGTTCGACGACGACGTCGGTCGTGAACGGGCGCGGGAAGGAGGGGCGCATCGACCGGTCGAACGGTTGGAGACGGCGCGCGCGCGCGCGATGCGAGGGGTGCCGCCGTCGCCGTCGTGGTACGGCGCGGGATTGGCGTGCGCGACGGGGGACGGGGATGTCGTCTACGCGTCTGATAAGTGCGTGGTGGCGCTGCGAGGGGAGACGGGGGCGGTGCGAGGGACGGCGGGGACGGAGACGCGGGTGCGGGCGACGTGCGCGGCGGAGCGCTCGACGTCGACGCGAGACGAGGGTGATGACGCGCGTGGATGGGAACGAGTCGTCGTGTGCGCGTGTGAGGATAAGTCGGTGCGGGTGTTGGACGCGCGCGCGATGGTGTTCAGGGGGAAACCGATGATGGGAGGACACGGACGCGAGGGGAGCGCGGCGTGCGCGTACGGAAGAGGACGGGCGGCGACGGGGTGTCGAGGCGGCGCGGTGGCGGTGTGGCGATTGTACGCGGACGTCGGGGTGTTGGAGTCGACGCATAAGAGCGTGGGTGGACCGATCACGTGCATGGCGGCGAGCGGGAAGACGATCGCGGTGGGTGGGGCGAACGGGACGGTGTGCGCGTTGAATCCCGAGGAGGAGACGTCGCATCGCGTGGCGGCGAGCGGGTATGGAGAGATCACGTCGTTGGCGTGGACGAGGATGCGAACGAGCGATGGAGACGTGAAACGCGTGTTAGCGGTGGGGAGTCGAGAGCGGCGGGTGACGCTGTGGTCGTTGGAGGATGGGAAATTGATCAACACGCACGCGTTGATGTTACCGAAACCGACGGCGTCGCTGAGCGAGGCGCAGCGAGGTCGCGTTTGGGTCGCCGTGTCGTGGGTGAACGCGCGCGACGACGACGGGGACGACGACGGAGACGACGACGGGGACGGCATCGCGAGACTCGTCACGTCCGGTCAGGGTGGTGATTTGCTCTTTTGGCATTTTCCTCTCGCGTTTGGCGAAGGAGTCCAGGAGGTCAGGGATGCGAAGACGTTCGGACCGAGACACGTCGCGCATACGCGCACCATCTTCACGATTTCGACCGGTGCGGATGTGTGTTGGAGCACGAGTTTAGATAGAAAAGTCGCGTGTTGGGATTTGGAGACGAGAGAACAGAGATGGTCGTTCAACGCGCTCGGAGGCTACGTGTACGATTTGGCCATCGACGCGGAGGACCCGTTCGCGGTGGCGATCGCGTGTGGCGACGGAACGGTGCACGGCTGGGATTTATCGCCCACGGTGTCTCAAGAAGTGACGGAATCGCTGCTCTGGAAGGGTCTGCCGAACACGAAAGTGACCGCAATCGCGCGGCAACCCGGAACCGACATCGTCGCGTTCGGTCTCGACGACGGTCGAGTGGGATGTTTCGACGCATCGAGCGGCAAGTTTGCGTGTTATCCAGAATGCCACGGAGCGTCTGTGAAACGCGTGGCGTGGTTCTGTATGCGCGGTGAAGAGGAAGACGAACCCGCACCAGCTCTCACGAGTCTCGGCGCAGACGGAACGTTGTGGCGATGGATGGAAATATTTGATCCTGCGACTTGCGATACGAAAAAGTCTGGGATCGCAGACCCACGAAAGTACGGTAAATATCTTGACATGGGGAAGATGTGTGCCATCGGTGACTCGGATTCGAGAGAAACGATCGAAACGTTCGATTACTCACCCAATCACGGACGATTGCTATGCGGTTGGTCGAGCGGAGAGATTAGTACTCACGAATTGAGTGAAGAGAAATGGCGATGTCGCGAGCACAGCAAAAGCACTTCTTGTGTGTTATGGCATCCAGCGTGCGATGATGCGTCGAGTGCGTACGCGTCGTGGTTTGCGACGGCGTCGACGAGTGGATCTGTCCTACTGCACGCGGACAGAGGCGTCGTGACGTGTGCTCTTCCTCGCGCGGCTGTTTACAACTTGGCGTGGTCTCCACGCAAGGATACGGCGATTTTAGCGTGTGCTCTTCACAGAAGCGTCAAGATTTGGCAAATACAGCAGGTTTCAAATGAATTTTGCCCGACTATCTTGGCGGTGTTGCGCGGGCACTCAGGGAAAGTGTTCACCGTCAAATTCGCCGTTCATGATAATGAGACCATTTTGAGTGGTGGGGACGACAAAACGTTCCGAGTGTGGAAATACACGGATGATGAACACGTCTCTCGAGAGCAAGCAAAAGATACCGATGAAGATTCGAAAACAGTCGATGAAGCTCCTGTTGTGAAAAAGACATCACCATCGAAGCAACCATCCTCCAAACCGAAGAAGGGAAAATCGTCAGGCATTACTGGCGCTTTATTCAAGCCTCTACCAGATGAAAATACGACGGATGGCAAGCGACTCGGTCAAATGTCAACGTTGCGTCTCGCCCGTCGCGTGTATAGAGGTGAAGAAAAGCCTCTGACTCGGGACGAGTTGACATACGGTCCGAGCGGTGTTGCCTTGTACGATACTTCTGCATCAGCCATGGCGTTACTCATGAACGAGGCAGACGAAGCATTGGGTGATGGAACGAATAGCAAAAGCGTCCATCGATCGATTGCGTTGCACATTTACCGAGGAGATTACGCTCACGCCGCATCTATCGCATTAAAAGCGAACGAATCCCCGATACCTCACGAAATCATGTCTCTCTTCATCGGCGGTGGTTATGAAGTTTGGTCAGCAGTCGCGAAGGCGCAGTGCGACCGACTGGTCGTCGCGGGTGAGATTCAACAGGCAGCAATGTTGAGACTATCCTTGCACGATGTACCTGGCGCCATCGTGACCCTCAGACAAGGTGGATTGATACGAGACGCAGCCGCGCTCGCCGCGGCGCGACTCCTGCCAACGGATGCGCTCCTTATCCAAACACGCCGCGAGCTTGCCGCTGCCGAAGAAACGCGCGGTGGTATGGAGGCTGCCGCAAAGGCACACCTTTGTATCGGTGCTCCGGCTTCTGCGGTGCGTGCCCTCACTCGAACGACATCGGGTGGTGCCCTCGCGGCGGCGAAACTCGCCATTGCGTGCAACCTGACTGGACCACAGGAGCGGCAAACAGTCGCTCGCGCGGCGATTGAACTCGCGAAAACTGACAATTTCGAAGATGCTGTGGATCTGATCAAAGAACTTTCCGATATGTGCGAGCGCGAACGTTGTTCCGTTGACATTCTCGCGACTTTGTCGGCGACGGCGGCTGACGAGGACGTCGTCGCAGAGCTTGTTCGACGTCTCGACTTGATCAAGGCGTCGTAGTGGTATTAGGTAGTACCCCATAGATTTTAGTTACAAATGCATTCATCTATCTTTGACGCTCCCGCATCGTCGAGATCCAACGGAATCCGCACCCTCGTCGCGTTCGCGTTCGAGAAGCCCCTCTTGGGGATTGATTGATTGATTAACTGTCTCACGCGGTCTATAATCTCCACTCGCGCGCGCGGAGTCGACGCGGGGTCGTCCTAGCTCTCGAGACGCGCGTGGAAAGAAGGTTTCGACAGGAAGTCGCGCTCGCAGGTTCGCGACCGGCGCCGTCCGGGGACGGCGAGCCTCCGAGGACGAGATGACGCTGACCTCGTCGAGGAACGCTGTCGCGGAGCTTCTCGACCCCGATCTCGTCGCCAGGGCGTCGACGCGCGACGCGGCGCTTTATCACGCGTTCGTCGATCAACTTGAGTCGCTGTATGCGCGCACCGCGCGCGACGGGACGTGGACAGAGACGGGGGCCGCCGCGAGGTGCCTAAAAGTCATCACCAAGTTCCCCGTCGAAAAGGCAGACGTCGAGCGAACGCTTCGGCTTGCGGAGGCGTTCTCGCGCGGATGTCTTTCGGTCGACGCCGAGTGCGCGCACGACTGGTGTGTCGGCATGACGACGTTGATCGATCGATTCGACAACGACACGAAGGGCATGACGTTAGACTGGGAACCGATGTTTGCTTGCGTCGAGACGTTTTTGCGGGGAAACGCGACGTCATACTCTGGCTTCGGCGCCATCAGCACGATGCGGTCAAGGTATGTGAAACTCGTGCGCAGATGTAGACGATTTTTTCGTGATGGCGCGGCGAGAGAGATTTGGATGCGCGTAGCCGCGAAGTGTCAAGCGGTTGAACAACACTCTTGTTTTGAAGGTTTAGGATTGTTACATTTGTTCATACCGTGCATGAAGATGGCTGAGGGTGGCGAGGATGCAAAGTTTTTCATAGAAATGATGCGGGGAGAGTGGGGATCGCTTTCACGCAGCATGGATGTGAATACGTTTTGGGTGACAAGTTGGATGTCAATGTTTGCGCAATTAGCAAAACACGACATAAAGGGAGAAATTGGATGGGGGGAAGTGTGCGGGGATATTTACGCTACCGCCTTACGTATTTTGGAACTTCCCATCGGAGGTGTCGAGGGACGTTGCTCATTCGGTCGAAACGTCAGTCATAGAGTTGTGCTGACGTTTAAATCACATCTAGAAACGCCGCGACGTGTACGCATCATGGCGAAGCTTTTGATTTACAGGGCCATGCACGACAGCGCAGTCATCGGGAATATTGAGAAGATTATAGATTACATTGAGTACTTTTACCATCCGAGCAGTGGTGGCTCCTACACCACCAACTTGGCACACTTCATGAGGTACATGATCAAATACACCACAAAGTTTTTGTCGTACCATGACAGAACAGCGCCTCCTGAGGTTGTAACTCGAATGATGGCGGCGTTCACGCGTATGACGGACAAGGCAGTATTTTCGAAGTCCTCTGATCTGAGATTACACGCCTCCATTGGTATCGGGCGCTTGGCGTACATAGATCCAGAACGGACGCTGCCGAGTGTCATGTCCCGATTTGAGGAAGCTCTATCACACGAAACAGCCACTCGTCAACTTGTTCCGGCGATGAATTGTCTCGCCATTTGCATCCGACAGATGATGCTACTTCCCTTGAACACCGTATTCCAAGACGCGAGCGAAGCATACGTCAATGTCAATGAATTTCTCGCATCTGCGCTCACCGCTACTTTGCCAGGAATTGATGTCAACGATTCCTCAAAAACTTGTGCAACGCTGAGATTGTTTTGTATGGTGATTACGAATTTGCCGGTATTGATAGATGTAGGAGAGCCAGGTGCAATCTCACACGTGCCGTTGGCTTGGTCAGAATGGACCGTACAATTTCTTACACGATTATTCATCATGTTTGAAAACTTGCAACCGGATACGCACGGCAGCAAGTCTGAAGCTGCTGACGCTTTCAAAGGTGGTGCACGAGGAGCTTCTGGGTTTTTACTTTCATCGTCTTCCATGTATGTACCTCTTCTTCGACTGCTTTTCGAGAGGCTTGATCCGACGGTGCGTGTCATGGCGATTAAAAGAGTGGCATCCTTTGTTCGCGAAAACATGCTGCCAAATGTGTGTGAGGAGGTCGCTACGCTAGTGGTAGCCACCTTGCAGGCTGATCATGAACTCGTGGTGAAAGACATACTACAACCGATAATGGTTAATCTCCGTGAAGATCTCGTCGCGAACGAACTCTCAACGACGGCGGAGGCGCGGATTTTTTGGAACTCGGGCATCCTGATGAAGTGTGTTCGTGCAAATCGTGAAGCGGCACTCGCAGTGCTCGATGACTTTAGAGACATCTCTAGGCGCATGTTTGCTTTGAGCGAAATTTCGCACAATTTTGATCTGGCTGTTTACGCCGAAGACATGGTCTGTGCGCTGGTGAAAGGTTTGTCAGAAGTCACAATTGAAAACGACGCCGCGGAAGAGGTGACCGGAGATTCCATCACCACCTGGACGTCTATGAAATGGGCCGTCGACGATACCGGCGGTGTCTGCGGCTCGCAGCACTTGACGCCGGGCTTCAAGTGGCAATTTCCGGATGATCGTGCCTTGAAAGCTCTTCGAGAACTGGTGGAAGAATTCTTGGTGATCCCCTCGAAAGCTCTCATCGAGATGCATACCGAAGACACCATGGATTGTGACGATACTTTATCGACGAAGGATCGCATCCGCACGAAAGTTTGCATGATATTCGCAACTTTGGATGGTCTTCGCGAAAAAATGTGTGAATTTTCGGATGAAGAGACGCAAGTGATGCTCACGGGATATTCTCCTATCTTCACGGACTTGGAACCTCGAGTGTTGGCGGCGAAAGCTCTCGTCGCGGCAATTCAAAAAACAAGCGCCGATGATACCGAAACGTTGGGATTGATTAGTTCATCCGCTTCAGTCGTCGTGAACCCCGCGGGTAAAACTTACAGGACGAGCACGCAGATGATATCGGCGTTGAATTCGAATGCATACTACTTCACGCAGCCTCGAAGAAACGGGACTGAAGCGAGGTACCCGAGGTGGTTCATAGCGGCAAAAGTTCTTCGCTCTTTGGTGCTAAGAAACGGTATCGTTATGTACTTCTCTGGTTCTTCTTTACCATTTAACGTGGTTGGCCCGACTGGAAATCCAAGTCGCGATGCTCTCGTGGCTCATCTCAACAACCTCGCTCTGAGCAAATACGCCATAGTGCGCAAGTCGGCTCTTCGCGTGATTGAATCACTATCTGAAAGATATCCACGAGATGTCGCACCACTCGTGCACAGGTCGATTCTGGCGCTCGCAAAGAGTGAGGAGGATGAAGACGGTTGCATCGCGGCGTGTGAAAGTGTGCAAGCTCACGGCGCTCTGTTGGAAATGCTGAGAAACGAAGAGTTGTTCGTACCTCTTGTGGTAGCGATTGTCGGAAGCGAACATCACGGAACTGAAAAGGCGCAGAGTGCGATAGGCTCACTCTTCTTGCATTTCGCTCTTCTTTTCACTCGTGGTTTGTTTTGTCCGCGACCGAGGTCTAGCATAGTGGCCCTCAAGCAACGTCTTCTCGACACGTTACAATCAAACGCGCGGTTGCATTGGAGCTACGAGATGATGACAAACGCGATGACGGTATTCTTCTTAGATTCACAGGATGACGAGGAATTCATATCGAGTGTGAGTAAACACTTCATGAAGAGCGTGCTCGGGGACTTGAAAGTCGTGCGGTTCCCCGCCATGTGCGCGCTCTTGATGATGAGTCGCTATGAAAATTTTGCGTCGAAGTGCGCACCTGTTGTCAAAAACGTGCTCACCAGCAGTCCAGATCACGCGTGCGAACGCTTGCTCGCCCACTTTTCCATCGCTCATTCGCCCGTCGAAAGTGGAGAGACGCATAGACGAACGAACGGTAAAGCGGACGTTTTGATGCAAGCGGCTGAGTCTTTGTACGGTTTTGCTAATGAAATGTCAGGCTCTGAATGGCCGACGTCTCGAGCAAGTGAATTCTTACCCACTTCTGGAGCGTTCATAGTCGCGGTCGCTCGATTTTGGATGATGCTTACGAAATTAGCACCGATGGAAATCACGTCTGGTCTCCGCAGCGTGATCAGCAAATCCTCTGACGCCCATTATAGGAGCATGCGCTGCGCGATTTCAGAAGCACTCGCTGGAGCGTTGGCGTCGCGATGCGTGCTTGACGAAGATCGTCAGTGGATGCAAGAGACATTTTTGAAATACGCTCTGGACGCACCGAGCGAACAGAGAGAGGAGTGGTTGAGAGGAATCGCGTATTGTACGGATAGTGGCGACGGCAACAAATCGGACTCGCTTTTACGACATCTGAGTTCCGTACAGATGAGCACTGTCGCGCAAATTGCGCGAAGTCTTGAGCTCGCGCGCGTCTGCATCGCGCAACTCGGTGAAGGCCAGAGCTTGGATGCGACATTGGCGTTGATCGAACTTCTCTCCGATCCAAACACTACGCCACTGGCGCATGACAGTCGGATCGTGCGTGAAGCCGCCGCTCAACTCACGGCGACGCTGCTCGCCGATTGCAGCCAAGGTCTTCAAGACGCTCGTGCGAAGCTCATCACTCTTCTGACGGATGATCTTGAAAGCATGACGACTCGAGCTCTCGCGTCCGATCCGGCTCATCCCGATTCGGTGATGACGCCTTCTCGAAACGCGCTCGAAGGTATATTTTACACGTTTTTGGAGCTCGTGCGTCGCGGCGACGTTTCAAAGACGATTCGCAGCGTCCCCATCGTCCTCAGAGCCGCCTTACGCACGGCTGAGACGAAAGACAAAGATTTCTCGCTGGTTTCAAAACTCACGGGTGCGTACTTGAAATACCTGTATTTCGAACGCGAAGAACTCAAAGTGCTCGTGGAAATGCTTCAAGCAACCATGACGGATGAAAATTGGCACACGCGCGCGGCGACGCTTCGATACGTTCAATCCCTGGTGTATCATCACGCGTTTACAATCGGATCAGAGCTCTTCGCTTCTCTTCGCGAGAGCGTCATCGAGCGTTTGAGAGATAAGCAGCTAGAAGTCGCGCAGTTGGCGTCGCACACTCTGATGATCTTCTTCAAAGGCGTCGGCGCGAACGACGAGTTTGCCATTCGAGATCGATTTCTCAAAATCGCGGCGATGAGATTACCGTCGAATCCGACATCCGACGAGATCATGTGCAAACACGCCGCCGTGCTCGGATTGTCCGCGTGTGTTCTTTCAAACCCGCACGAGGTGCCCGAATGGATGCCCACGGTGATGGAAGCTCTCGGATTTGCGTCTTTGGAGCCGTCGCCGATTAAGCAAACCACGCAGCGCACGTTTGCGGAATTCAAAAAGACACATCAAGACACCTGGACGCAGACGCGCGCGGCGTTCACGCACGAACAATGGGAAAATGTCACGCTCGGGTTAGAACTTGCGCCGAGTTACATAATATAGTTGTGGTAGATCGCATAGTTTACTTCCGTCGCGCCGCCGCCTCCGATGCCGACGTCGCCGCGTCTCTCGCCACGCTGGAAGATGACGACCGCAGTAGAGAGCGCGCGCCATGAACGAACGAGATCCAAACATGAAAGAAGGATATTCGTACTGCGCCGCGCGCGGTTCCTCCCAAGCGCAACAGCAGGAACAATACGCACACGCGGACGCGCAGACACCGCACGTCTATGGAGACCACGCAGACTTCCATCCCACGCAACAACAACCGTCCCGGATTGCGTGCTGTCTCTCGTGCCGAAACTGCTACTTTCACCAGACGGACGAGAATCAAACGCTCTGTCCCGCGTGTTCGAACGACGCGACGCAGTTCGAGTCTCGACAGAGATTGATCCTGTGTCCCACGTGGTACGTCAATGATTTTCGCCCGTGATATTTTCACTCATCGTTCGCGCGCAGTCGCGCCATCTTAACGCGTCCTGATGGATCGTACGCGGCCGCCATCTGCGGTCGGTGTCAATCCGTACTCACGTTTCCGATGCAAGATACAGGAAGATCGACGCAATCGCCCGCGGGATCGAACACGTATCAGTGTCCTCCGCCCGGGTTTGGATATAATCAAGGCGCTCCGGCGATGCACCAACACGTCATCGCCGTCACGTGTCCGACGTGTCAAGTCATCGTGCAAGCGCCGCTCGGAGTGCCGATGTGTAAATGCGGTAACTGTGGTCAACTCATGCGCGTGCCGACGTCGATGGTGTGAGATATACAGACAAGTAATCAATGATCTTTGATGGAGAGTGTTTTAAAAACTTGTATTCTTCAGTCGCCGCGCATCGGCGAATATCTGATAATCTGTCGCAGCTAAGCGGACGAAATACTCGGCGCTCAAGTTCCTGATCGACGCCGGTGATCGATTTTGTGCGTTAAATTGTCGCTTTTTCATTACACTCAAGTCCTGGCTATGTGATCTCTCTACCGTACTGTATGATGAATATAAATTTTGCTTTATCCGTGCAAATCGGCGCCGAACGATCGAACAACTCCAAAGCGTCGGCGAAGTTCATCTCATCGTTCATTCGGTAGAGAACGTCCTTGAACGTTCTTGAATTCAACCGTCTCCTCGTCGCTTCCTATTTTCCCTCATCGCTCTCCAACGTCTCTTTTGCGATTCAAGCCAAGACGCTCGATCGGAGAACCAGAGCGCCCGGTATTGCGTCGCCTCTTGCGCCCTCGAGTACTTCGACGCCTCGAGCGGATCTTTCGTGCCAAAAGCGCGATCGCGCGCCGCTCGCATCGCATTCGCGCGATGTTCGCGCTCGCTCGCGGAGGACGACGTCGCGATCGACGACGTCGGCGTTTTCTTCTTCTTTTTCTTGCTGGGTGCCGATAATCGAAACGCGGTCAAAACAGACCGCATCTGCGCCTCGTATCCTCGAAGACCTCCGCGCGCCGCCTCTCCCGGTTTCACCGTCGAAGGCTCTCGCGCGCGCCGGACGTTCGACGCGGGCTCTGTTTCGAGCCAAGGCGTCAGTGGATCCATCTCTCGCGAGGCTCGATGTGACGCGTGAGTCGCATCGACGCGACGGCTCGAGTCGGTTCGCGGGGCGGCGACGACGGGAATAATAATGATGTGTGAAATATTTGGACAAGGGAGAGTCGACTACACTTTACGCACCGAGTGCAAGCGTGAGTTCGGCCTCGCACGCGAGCTCGTCGCCGACGAAGCACTGGCCCTTCATCTTGGCGATGCCGAAGCGCTTGTTGAGCTTGGTGAGGACAACCTTCATCACGAGGGTATCGCCCGGAACGACGGGGCGACGGAACTTGACGCCATCGATGCCGGCGAAGAAGAACTCCTTTTGGGTACCACCGGCGCCTGATAGTGCGAGAAGCGCGCGCGGTTAGTCAACTCGAATGCATAGCGCGGGATTTGCGTCGGCGCGGTAAATTTTAAAGCGGCACGGCGCGCGCGTACTCACCTTCCTCACCGGGCTCCAACATGACCAACCCACCGACTTGCGCCATCGCTTCGACCATCAAGACGCCCGGCATGATCGGACGCTGCGGGAAGTGACCCGGGAAGAAGTTGTCGTTGATGGTGACGTTCTTCACGCCGATGGCGTACGACCCAGTCTCGATCTCCACGACGCGGTCCACGAGAAGGAACGGGTATCGGTGCGGGAGCAAGTTCATGACGTCGTTGATGTCCATCGCAGCCGGGAGGTTCTTGCCCATGCCCTTGGCGGCCGAGCCCGGCTCTTCAGCCGCCGCGGCGGCGACGATGGCCGCGCGAGGAGCCTTCGTGGATTTGACCTGACGCGCGGCAGAGACGCGGTGGTTCGCGACGCACGGAGCGGCGATGGTTTGAGCGGCGGCGGCGAACATGTTGCGAAGACGGTTTTTTACTCGTTCGAGAGAGAACTGGCGAAAGTCGACAGTCGGGAGTCGTCCTGTGCGGCGATGGATGGGTCGAGAATGGATAGAGCGCCGCTGCGACGCTTTTCGTCGCCGGCGGGACCGCGGGGACAGGATAAGGGCGAAAAAAGCGTGGACGGCGCGAGAGGGGTCGATGGAGCGCATCGGGAATGAATAAATATTGTGTTCATCACATGGGCTAGTAGATAAAAGGGATCAGGCGGTACTTGACGATGGCACAGTACCGCTTCCAATCCTCGCCGTACTTTTGCTCGCACGCTTCGCCGTCGCGTCCGTCTCTGTGCACCAGTAGGATGCCGAAGTAGATGACGTAAAAGTACGGGACGAGATGAGAAAAGCCACAAGGGAGACACCAAGCCCACGCCATGATCCAATCACCGAGGTAATTCACGTGGCGACACCCGCCCCACCAGCCGCTGACAATGAGCTTTGTGCCTCTCTTCGTCTGCAACGTCTTGAGGTGCTTCACCTTTGGATCGTTCGGATTGGTTCTGAATAGATTCTTCTGCGAGTTCGAGCCTCGGAAGATCCAATACCCGACGCACTGCACCGTGAGAATGGCGATGAGATGCGCGTTTGATAGTTGTACCGAGTTCTCGAGAATGTAGCGGCACTGCAAAGAGTACGTGAACGGAACCCAGACCAAGTCTCCGAAAGTGAGCATGAAACCGAAACCATCCGTCGTGATGTCCATCGTCGTCAATATCGCCGGTTCGTTCCACAAGGCATCGATCACGTACGCCCCTTGAAACGCGCACACCAAAATCATCGGCGCCGACACGAATCCCGATACGGCGTACTGCTTCGCTGCGAAGCCCAAATCTAACAACAACCAACCGATCAATCCAGGAGTGAGCTCACAGAAAACCTTCAGGTCGAACGCTCCCGCTAAAATTCTAGGATTGAGCTCCCGACCGATGAAAAAGTCGTAAATGGCGTTACCGGTGTCACCGCCCTTCGCGAGCATCTTGCCTCGGCCGAAGGAACTCGCGTACAGGTAAGCCGAAAGCGCGTACGCGAACACCACCATCGCCGTGAGCATGGACAAAAAGTTATCGTGCACGGAGGCTAAATCGAACCAACCCATCGAGGTACCGAACACGCCGACGACGACGGTGGCCGCGAAGACTCGAAAACCGTTCAGCTTGTACGTCAACCTCGACCCGTCCGGCAACACGACGCCCTCCTTTTCGATCCCAGGAATCAACACGTGCGCGAGGACCGTGAATGCGATCCATCCGAGCGCGGCGATCGCACCGTCGACCGTCGCCAGGGGCATGTGACGGGGAAATCCTGGAAACGCTCCCCGCTCCCCGCGAACCAGTTTTGAAACTTCCACGCAGCCGTCTTCGTTGCACGCGTACACGAGAAAGTAGCACACGATCGGAAGCACGGTCGTGATACCGAGCGCGCCGATGGGGCCTCCGAACTCGTAGTGCGGAGAGGGAGCCTTCGAGGTCGTCACCGCGCGCGCGGAAGCCTTCGACTTTGTCGATGATGTCTTCCGAGGTCTTCCCGTGGAGGCGCGAGAGGACGACCGTGAGAGTGACTTGGCGGTCGAACGCGGCGCGCTCGCGCGCTTGGAGGGCGTTCTACGCGTCGTCGCGGCCATCGCGTCGAGATGAACGCAAGTGGGAACGACAGGCGAACTGTGAGGGAGTTTCTCGAACAAAGGAACTTTACTTTACTTGCACCTGTCTAGCTACTCGTGCGAATCTATAAATGGAATGAAGAAATCATCGGACTCGTCATCTGTTGGGACAATTGTTCGACCAGTGCCCGGGCTCACCGCACGTGAAGCACACGTTGCCCTGACGCGGGGCGCCCGCGTCGCGTTCGGCGCGATTTCTTCGTCGGGCAACGCCTCCGTTTCTACCGTTGACCCGAGGGGGCGCTTGGCGAATCGGTGAATGACGAGCCGGCCCGCCTTCTTCGGTTTGACACGCTCGCACGAACTGTTTGAATTCGTCCGCGCAAAAGATGCAGCCAATCCATCGTTGCATGTGCTCCTGTCCAACAGGCAATTCTATGTTTGAAAATCGCATCATCACCAGGAATCCTTGACACTGCGGACACATTTCAGGCTCCACGCCGACGTTACGAGTACATTTAGGCAACGCGACTCTGTGAGGGCAATGCGGGACTCCGCATGAGACTGTGAACGTCTTCGTGTTTCTGGCTCCAACGGCGGAACGCAACACGGATTCATTTTGACATCCGGGACAATGCTCACGAACGACCCCTACCACATCACCGACGTCGTTTCCGCCATAAGCTCTACCGTTGTTGTTGACATTTCCATTCACGCGAGGCGCGCGCTCCCCGCCGCCCCCTCCGAGCATATAAGAATCAACAGTATTCGTCAGAGTGTTCTCCTCTGCGGCGATTCTGTCGTATGCCTCCAACATGGTTTGTAAATGTGAACGTAAACCAGCGTGCGGGTCCATTCGGTTATGCGCGACAGCATCGACATCGGCTTCCATTTTGGCGCGCTTGGTCGGCAACCACATGTCAGCGACGCCCATTCGATCGTATGCGAGAACGAGAGCCTCACCGAGCTCGGTAGGCGTCAACCGATTATCTCCCACTTTGCGAGCATATCCGCGCTCGCCCACTACTTTTTCTATGTGCTGCGCCTGAGTCGCATCCGTACCTATCATGTGCGCTTCCATGAGGGAAAGCAAATCTACTTCACTGAGATAGTCTGGTGGTCGCGTGGATCCTTCGTGAAAGTTGAGCGTCGGCACGAATTGCTCGCCGACCACATAGTTAGGTAGTGTACTGCTTCCCCAATTGTCGTACGTCGGTGTCAATCGCGGACCTTCAGGAGGGCCTGGACCGTAGATATCTAAATAGTTACGCTCTAGGATCGTAACACCTGTTGCTCGAAACGCTTCTCCGCCGACGTTGATGTCGACGTGCGTTTTCCTCGCAACTGCCGGATGCGAGCACGTGGCTAAAAAGTGTCTCAGTACAAACTCGTACACTTTAGGAGCGTTTGTATTCTTGTTACGCATTTGAGCGTACTGCGCCGCGGTAGCGAGCTTCGTCGGATAGATCGGTGGGTGCGCTTTGTCGTCTTTGGAACCACCTGGAGGTCGGCGGAATTGTCCATTCAACAATATTTCCACGTAGAAACCGAACTCTTGATGCGGTCGCATGTCTCGCAGCGTGCCGTCGTAGTCGAAATCTGCCGAAAATTTATCAGTTTCAGTACGAGGATAAGATATGAAACCGTCGTTGTACAGATCTTCGGCAATTTTCATAATTTGCTCGGGCGAAATGCGCAACACTCTGTTCAGACGCTTCTGCATTTCGATCGTGTTCAGGGGGTGCGGTGGCCATCGCTTGTTTTCTTGCCCGTCGACTTCAACCACAGTCGCAGAATTTGACCTCACACACAGTTCGTGCAGAGCCGAGGCGAATCCGCGATCGAAAAGCCTTCCGCGGCTCCATTCGAACTGCGTATTGATTCCGTCTTTGGAGTGCGCGCACTTGATCGCCCAAAAGTCTTCACTCACGTGCGCGTCGATATCCCATTTCCTTTGAACGATGAAACCGAGCGTGGGAAACTGACACGGGCCATACGAAACGATTGATTTCCCTTTATCATCCATCGGCAAACCCACGCCCGCGCGCTGCAACGCCAACGTGTTGAATCGCGTAAACGCCGCTCCCAACCGTAAATCTAACTCCATCCTCATGTCCACCGCTTTCGATTCGTACTCATTCGGTTGCACTAAATTAGCGAGCGCCCTCTCCGCGTCCGCTCGACTCAAAGCCGAGAAACGCGCGCGGAGCACTTCGATTTGCCTATTCGCCTCTCGACACGTCGACAGCACCTCAAACGCTATATTTTCACCCTCTCTATCGCAATCCAACCACAATATCACCGTATCACACCCTCTTGCCTCTCTCTTCACGTTATCCGCCGTTTTCCGCTTGTCCTCCGACACGCGCTTCACCACCCGTGCGTTCAAGAGCAACTCTCTCGGATCGACGCCGTTCCACCGCTTGTGGCTGTCGTCGAATTCAAAATTACTCAGGTGCCCCGTCACCGACGTGAACACCATGCTCACCTGCCGACCGCGAACGACGTAGGGAAACTCCCACACTTTGTTCCACGGCGTCAAGCCATCGCGCGCGCGCGCCTGTCCGTTGGAGAGCACGCGCGAGATCTCTTTGGCCACCGATGGCTTCTCGGCGACGTTCAACACGCGACCGCCGCCGCGTCGATGCATCGAAAGCGACGACGCGCGTCGCGAACTCGCGCTCGTCGCAAACTCGCGCTCGTCGTTCGCGTCTCAGCGTCTCACCGCGCGGGCATACCGCGCGAGAGAGTGCCGCGCGAGAGAGTGCCGAGCACCGCCTCACTTCGATTCGCGCGTCGTCCTCATCGCCGGTCTCCGTCGATCGCGAGACGCGTCGGGCGTCGGCGCACCGAGTGTTGGCGCGCTCTCGCCGCGCGCCTCGCGGCTCGCGGCTCGCGAACCACGTCCGAGATCGAGGTCGAACACCATCGCGCGATGACAACGAACTCATCGGACGCCGCGAAATACGCCGCCGTCGCGCGTTACGACGCGTGGTCGCGCGCGCTTGTCGGGAATGAGAGTCCGCGAGACACGTTTGAACGACGGGTTCGATACGAGCGAGCGAGAGATCGCGCGCTCGGGATGGATTGGTGGCGAGAGGCAGATGACATCGAGCCGCAGTCGACGGACGACGCGAGGAGAAGCGTCGCGTTGGACGTCGAGAGATTGCCGAGCGATGATCCGAGGAAGACGTCGGCACGATGCGTGGGGGCGTTGAAGAGATTACTCGTGACGCACGCGATGGTGGCGAGTTCGAGCGGAGGGTATAAACAGGGGATGCACGAAGTCGCGTCGATGGTGTTGGACGTTCGCGTTTCGGCGACCGAGTATTCGAGGACGGGCGCGGCGGAGGATCGATGGGACGACGATTCGGAGGATAATCGAACGGTTTACGGTGAGAGAGTCATTTTGGAGGCGGGGCCTAGAGATTTTAGATTCATTGAACACGATTCTTTCGCGTTATTTCACGCGTTGATCGGTCACAATCGAAAAGACGGTCGATTCACCTTGTCGATGTATTACGGGGACGCGTCGAGACCCAGTTCGCCGATTAACGGAGCGTTTCGTAGAATAGAGGGAGCGCTTCGCGTGATGGATGCAAAATTGGCGAATTGCTTGAGTGATTTAGGAGTCGAGCCGCAGCTGTATTTATTGAGATGGTTGCGCCTCGGTTACGGAAGAGAGTTTCGGAGACGAGAGGTATTGACTTTGTGGGACGCGATATTCGATCGTTCCGCCGACTCCGGTGTGAACGCCGACGTTTCGTCGAGCCGTGACATTTACGAAGGCGTGGCTGTGAGCATTTTGATGTCGATGAAGAATGATATATTAGAGATGACGGATTTCGGAGAGGTGATGAGCCGAATACAAACAGTTCCCCAAGGGATCGAGTTGAGTCACGTGATCGCACGTGCAAAGGCGTTCGCGGTAAAGGGGCTGTTGGCGAGTCACGAAGAAGATGGTATGAAGGTATTCTCTTCGAAGAATCACTATTCTACGCCGCCTTCGTTAAAGAAAAACCGTCTCGTAGTCCCAGGTATTCGGGGCAAGTCGAATTCGCCGCGAGGGGACGATGTGTCAAGCGTGCATTCTTTGGACAGTTTGAGCGTCGAAATCGCCGAATCGGCGAATGAAACCGAAACAGACTCCGACGACGACGATCGTCTATCGGAACGAACGATGGAACGACCGAGCGTCTTGGCACCACCGATGGTGCGATCTTCCCCGTTGAGCAAGGCGACTCCCCTTCGCGTCCCGCCGCCGACGTCCTCTCGAACGCCGACGCGACGCTCAAGTCTTTTATCCAACACCTCTCGCGAAATTGACGACGACGACGACGACGAAAACGAAAACGAAAACGACCATCTGGACGAAGAAAAACACGCCTTCATGGGATCGATGTTCTCCACCGACGCCGCCCGTCCGCCGCGTCCGCCGCCGAGCCGAAACGCCCCCTCTCGTCCCCTCACCGCCACCACCACCACCCGCACGCCCACCACCACCACCACCACCACCACCACCACCACCACCCACGAGTTCACCACCGAAACGCCCGAGCGCATCGCGCGCTCTCGCGCCGACGCTCGCCGCCACCTCCGCGCCGCGCTCAGCGCCCTCGCCCTCGCCGAAGACGAGGACTCCGCCGCGTCCGTTCGAGTCGCCCTCTCCCGTCTCGGCGGCACCGCCTCCCCGTCCTAGCGCATCCATCCATCGACTCGCGTCGCGCGATCCCACGGTGTGTCATTATTTCCCATTCCAACGCGTCTCGCGCTCGTCTCGCGCGTCCCCTCTCCCGCGTCCCCGCCGAGGGGAACACCGCCTCGAAAATATCTGTTTTTTCGTTCCCCGCGGCCTTCCGGCGCGCATCGTCGGCACCCCACTCGCGCGCGCGCGAACGACGCGACGCGACCGCAACGCGACGCGACCGCGCGCGAAGGAACGCAGACGCCTTCTTTCGAGACGTTCGTTCGCCCGCGCGTCCATCGAGGGACGCCCCGAAGCCGCGCGTTCGTACAATTTATACAATTGACGATTCGGTGATTCGAGCGACATGGCGGACGTCGAGGGCGCGAACGAGACGACGACGGTGAACGTGACGGATGAAGTCGTCAAGCGAGAGGGTCGTCGCACGGGATGGGCGTTGGTGGGACTGTCGGCGCTCGTCGCGGCGTTTTGTTTGAGCATGATGGCGTACTTCGCGGCGCAGCTCGCCGACGTCGTCGGCGGGGCGTGCCCGGATTACGCTCCTCAGACCAACTGTGAAACCATGAAAGAGATGTGGTGTAAGGTCTCTCAGTGTCCTATAGGGACGGGGACGATCTATGATTCGACGAATTACGATTCTACATCGTCGTGCCCGCAAGGGTGCTCTCCGTGCTCTGGCGGCGGCGGCGGCGGCGGCGGAAGTCAGAGCACCGGCGCGGATCCGGTGGACGTTTGGAAAGGTCGACTCAAGCGACTGGATGCGTGCGCTGCGAACACCAAGAAAGTCAGAGAGTGTTTGCCGATGACGGACACCGATGGAAGCTTGGCCAACTATCGGGGCCCAAAGGTTGCGCACAGCGGTCTCTCTATGGCCGGTTCCACGGCTTTCCTTCAAACCGACGCATGGCTCGACGCGTGCGATGCCCAGGCTACTTACGCCGACCGTCGAGAACGCGGTGGTAGTGCCGTTCTGGCAATGCTTTGCATCGCGCTGCTGCTGTGGATCTTGACCATTCTGTACACGCTTCGCGTACCCAACTACAAGAAGTATCCGCGCGAAACCGAAGTGAAACCGCTCACCAAGTTCAGCGAAAAGAAGGATTTCAACAACCGCTACCATCCAGATTCCTTATGGATGTGGTATTCATCTGCCATAGCTCTCTTCGGTTTCGCTGTGCAGTTGTACTCGTTCTACACGCCGACGACGACGGATATTCGAATCCCTATCGCTCAGGGCGTGTGGATCTCACTCGAAATCGCCTCGCGGGGAGTGTTGATGCTCTTGGACAAGTTCACCCTGATGGAAGCTAGCGGCATCTTCTTCGACATGGGTTTCTCCATCGTCGGTTTCCTTGCTCTCTTGGAACCCTTCTTTGAACCGAAG
>MDTD01052460.1_pt1 | contig 124026 bp, 107 predicted proteins | sample 811221 | NCBI WGS metagenome assembly MDTD01 (sample SAMN05326646, study PRJNA326480) | marine metagenome | isolation source: seawater | place: Pacific Ocean: South West | collected 2011 | reverse complement strand
TTCGTAGGAATAGAAAGCATAGGCAAGGCCGCCGACCAGAGAAGAAAGAATCACTGACAGAATGAAAAACTTTCTGAAGGATTTTCGAATGGCAGAGTTTATGTCGTTGCTTTGCGTTGGCACACTATCTCCGATGGTTATTTGCGGATAGTGCGCACAGGGTACGACAAGGGGAAATTTATATCAATCTACGGATATTATAATCTGGTAGCTACGTCCTCTTCCAATGAAGAGCGTACGAACTCCTCCAGTGATTCACTGTCGGTTTCACCGATCAACCTGTTGACCTCCTGCCCTTCGGAAAACAGCAGGAAAGTCGGCGTTCCCTTGATCTTGAAACGCTCCATTGCCGTATCGAGGTAGTCGAAATCATATACAAAGCACTCCAGAGGGTACCCAAAACCATTGCACGCCCTTGTCAGGACATCGGTCTGGCTTCTGAAGCGTTCATTGCGCTTGAGAAAAGCTAAAAGTAGAAGGGAAGTCCCTTGCAGCTCCACATCGAATCGTTGTGGCTCAAGGACTTCTACCAAATTATTCTGTTCCAAAGAGACACCGCCTATCATAATATCCTTTTCACTACATAATTCGCAAAAAAAGAATACCACCACCCGAAAGGCAATGCATCATGTTGACCCGTTATACCGATTATAATTTCCGGATAATGTGTTTCAAACAGGGATGAAATCGACGAAAGGAAGGAACCAGAGAGACCTGTTCCAGAGCTATTCTTCCAGCCCCCATCGCTTCAGTTTGCGGTACAGGGTTGCCCGATGGATTCCCAGCTCCCGCGCTGCACGAGCCTTGTTGCCACCACACTGGTTGAGAACTTCCAGAACGACTTCCCGTCCCACCTTGCGATTGTGATTGATCGGAATGGACTGTTCTCTCATGGCAATCATGCCCTCATCCCGCTCGGCAAAAGGCAAATTGGCCGCTGTCGGATAGGCGCTCATTCGCATCTGCTCCACGAGATCGCGACGCATATGCCGCAACTCGATGGCCCCACCAGGGCACAGAATGCAGGCATGCTCAAGAATGTGCCGCAACTCGCGGACATTACCGGGCCAGCCATAGCTCATGAAAATATCCATCACCTCATCCGAGACTTTGGAGAACGTCTTCTTGAACTGGCGGGAAAAGACTTCCAGAAAATGATCGGCCAGGAGAGGGATATCCGCCTGACGCTCTCGCAGGGGCGGCAGTGCCACGGGCATGACATTCAACCGGTAATACAAATCCTCGCGAAACGTCCCCTGCTTGACGGCCTGCATGAGATCCACGTTGGTTGCGGCTATGATACGCACATCCGCGGAATGGGTTTTTGATTCACCCACGCGCTCATATTCCTTCTGCTCAAGGAACCGAAGCAGCTTGAGCTGAATGAGTGGAGAAATATCCCCGATTTCATCCAGAAACAACGACCCGCCCTGCGCCGCCTGAATCCTACCGACCTTATCCCGAACCGCACCGGTGAATGCACCGCGTACATGACCGAACAGTTCGCTCTCGAGAAGACTCTCGGAAAGGGCCGAACAGTTGACCTTGATCATGGATGCACTGGCCCTCGGACCGCCGTAATGCAACGCCTCGGCTACAAGTTCCTTGCCTGTGCCGGATTCGCCAAGGATAAGCACGGTGGATTCCAGGGACGAAAGCTGCTCCAGGAGCTTGTACATGTCCTGCATGCGCGAGCTTCGACCGATAATGCCACGGAAACCGTGACGCTCATGCAGTCGTTTCTCCAAATCAACAATACGCGAGACATCGCGAATAACCAGGACCGCACCGGAATGTTCCTTGTCGGGATCGATCAGCGGCGTGCAATTCAGTTCCACCATGCGCTCGCCAAGGGATGGGAGGTCCAGCTTTGCCTCGTACCCGCGAACCGGTTTCCCGCTGGTCAAAACCTGTTTGACCACGGTCAGGCAGGGATTGCCGGAATCGGCGACCAGATCTTCCATGGCCTTGCCGCGGACCTTGGCCCGCTCAAGCACGAGAAAAGGGCTGGCCGCGCTGTTGGTGGCGATCACCCGACACTGGCTGTCCACGGAAATAATGGCGTCAGGGATACTTCGGAATGTCGCTTCCAGATTCCGCCGGTACCGTTCTTTTTCCTCGGTGGCGACGCTTAATGCCCGTTCGGCTTCCCGACGTTCGGTGACATCCCGGCCCACTGCCTGGACCTCCTGCACTTCGCCCCGATTGTTGAGTATGGCCCGATTGGTCCATAACAACCACCGCGGTTCCCCATCAGAACGCAGAACCTGCTGCTCCCTGTCGAAAACCGGCTCGGCAGGACCGGCTTGGCGAACCCAGTGACGCAGGTCACGCCGTTCCTGTTCCGCCAGTTCCGGGAAAAATTCATGGCCGATGATTTCATCCTCATCCACACCGAAGAACCGGGCATAGGCACCGTTGACGAAAGTCAGCAGCCCATCAGGCGCATAGCGGCAGATCAGTTCAGTCTGGTCCTCGACCACGGCCCGGTACAGACGGGCGCCTTCCTGCAGGGCTTCCTGCACCATTTTATGCTGGGAAATATCACGAATAAATGCGGTGCAAACATCACGGTCGTTGTTCATGAAATGACTCATGGACATTTCCACCGGGAACTGTGCGCCGCCTTTGCGGACATGGTATTGCAACGGCACACGTCCTGTACCGGAGCGGATGACATCCATGGATCGCTCCGGCTCGCCGGAAAGATCGGCTATGGACATCTCCAGCATGGCTTCTTCGGAGTAGCCATAGAGTCTGCGGGCAGCTACGTTGCAATCAAGGATGGAGCCGTCGGCCCTGTCGAACATGATGATGGCATCACGCGCAGCGTCATATACCGAACGGTACCGCTTTTCACTTTCAGCCAATCCTTCCTCCGAACGACGCTGGGCAGAATGATCACGCGTGACAACAACCATACCCGATAATACGGCCCCTTCAAAAACCGGACGAACTGTCGTCGAGTAGACATGCCCGTTGACGAATTCCTCAACGCGACGTTCCTTGCCGGAAGCCTTCACCTGCTCCAATGTCTCTCGCAACAGCTTGGCCGAAGGGCGCGGAAGCAGGGACAGGTACGGCCTGCCAACAACGTTATCTGAATCCCCTCCAATCTGACGGAGCCCCACATCGTTGGCCACGGAAAGATGCATGTCGGCATCAAGCAGAAAAACAGCATCATCAACGGCTTCAAGCACTTCCTGCATTTGGAGCCCACTGTGCGGACAAGCACCATTGTCCGACAGGGCTTTCCAGCAGCGATGCATTTCAATACCCTGACGGGCCAGCGATTCGATCAGATCACGCGTCAGCGGCATTTTCATGTGGGCCATGCCACCAATGTCGGCAATATAATCAGAAGGATGCTCCAGATGGGAATCGACCAGAGCCACGACAGGGATATTCCGGCTCCGACAACGATATATGAATCCTGCCACATCACCGTCCAGACTCATGTCGACAAACGCGACTTCAGCGCCAGTCGTACCGGTCATGTTCTCAGCCTCCTCAAGAGAAGACGCCGACAGAACCCGACATCCCCGTCGGGAGAGAATGTCATGGATCAGCGTGTGGATGGCGGCATCGCTCATGGCGACAAGTATTGTCGAACTCACCGGTAAATCTCCTGAAAAACACTCTTACATCACTTGGCGCACGTTAACCACCCCCTATTCCGGTTCCTGTGAATTATCCTGTCACTTTTCCTTATAAGGGTGTATGGGGAAGATGCGGCAATGTCCAACCAAGGAACAAAGGAGGCGCACTATGTCTACGTTTAAGGAAACCGACCTGCCGATCGACGTACAGCATGGTCAGATGGTTCAACTCGACGATGGAACCACCATTCGATTCGAGTCCAATGGAGAAGCCAAAGATGTCATGATCAATGACGGATTCCAACCAGCGGTGACGTTATTCCCCGGCAATGATTTCTCGGTGGAAGCCAGCGGCTCCACCTACATCATTACCTGTGAATTTGGTGATTGCATGCATATCAAGAAGAAATAACCCCAACAGCTCAAGCCCGTCAGTCCCCGGACCAGACGGGCTTGGGTCATTGAACATATAACCTGCGATCCCTTTACATTTGAAAAAAATGGGATAGGATATAGCAAACCACATTGGCCTGAAATTCGTATTCACCATTCGACACAGGACCTAGCAGGGAGTTGGTCATGAAAAAAATTCTCATAGCCGAAGATGACAGGATATCGCAAAAGCTGGCGGCTAAAATCATTGAGGACATGGGGCATATGCCGTTTGTCAGCCCCAACGGAGAGCACGCGTACGAGGCCTTGATGAACAACAGCGACTTTGACCTGCTCATCACTGATATCATGATGCCGAAAATGGATGGTCAACAATTGATCAAAACATTACGCGGAGACCAGCAGTTCATGACATTTCCCATCATCATCATGTCAGCGGTAGTCGGCGTGAGTGATATATCCAACCTGCTAGAACTCGGAGCCTCCCTCTTCCTTCCCAAACCCTTGGAAAAGGATGAAGTGGTGGATTACGTCAACCGATGTATCAGTAAACAGAACTGCCATTACGTAAAAAAGTAATGCCTCTATCACGGCTCCACTGACTTCAGTCACTACACAGTACGCACCCTCAAGGCCGAGTCTTGAGCGGTTGAGGCATGCCAACTCTCCCCCCTTGCGCATGACGAGATTTCCCCGTAAATCAGTGCCTTCAACGGACGTATCACTCGTTGAACGCACAACCAACAACAAGAGAGAACATCATGCGTCATTTCATCAAAAAACTCATTCTGGCCTCCTTGCTCGCCGTCTGCATTATCGCCCCGGCCAATGCGGCCGACCCGGAAAACACCCTGTACCTCGATCTCGAAGACGGCCGTGTCGTCATCGAGATGCAGCCTGAACTCGCTCCGCAGCACGTGAAACGGATCAAGGAACTGGTTCGCCTGAAATTTTACGACGGCATCGTTTTCCATCGCGTGATCGACGGCTTCATGGCGCAGACAGGCGATCCCACCGGAACAGGTCGTGGCGGCTCCGGTCAGAATCTGCCGGCGGAATTCACCGACGCCCCGTTTGAGCGCGGCACTGTCGGCATGGCCCGCGCCCAATCCCCGGATAGCGCAGACTCGCAATTTTTCATCTGCTTTGCGCCAGCACCCTTTCTCAACGGTCAGTACACTGTTTGGGGACAGGTGGTCAGCGGCATGGAGTATGTAGACATGATCAAGAAAGGAAGCGGCCGCAATGGCATCGTTTCCAATCCTGACAAGATTGTTCGCATGCAGATCGCTGCCGATGTCGCGCAATAGCCGGACTCATTATCAAAAAAAAAGGGCGCATCCTAAATGGATGCGCCCTTTTTTTGCGGTAACGTATTATTTTTCCAGATAGATAAATCGCTTGATCTTCTGGGTAGGCGTCTTCTCAAACGGCTCGCTCTGTTCCTTGACGCGGGCAAGGCGTGCAAAGGAAGAGACCTTGGAATTCACATCCTTTCGGACATCCTCCAGAATACCTGCGACCTTTTCGCGCACATCGGATTCGATCAACTTGCTGACGTCGAACACTTCATCCAGCGCGTCGTAGTTCAGGTGGATACGGGCCACGAGTTTACCATCGGATTCGTACACCAATGACTCCATGACAAAATCATGGGTATTGATGATGGATTCCACCTCTTCAGGGTAGATATTCTCTCCACTGGGACCGATGATGACATTTTTCAGACGGCCCTTGATGAAAACATATCCGTCCTCGTCAATGATGCCGAGATCACCGGTAAGCAACCATCCGTCTTCGGTGAAGGTCTTCTCGGTATCCCTGGGCGCCTTGTAGTATTCGCGCATCACATTGGGGCCCTTGGCGATGATTTCACCTTCGCCGGTTGCCGGATCGGCGTCGAGAATGCGCAGTTCAACTCCCGGCAGTTGAGGACCGATTCCACGAAGGCGCTGCCGCCCGGGACGCGTTCCAGCCAGGAGCGGTGATGTTTCGGTCATGCCATACCCGATGGCATAGGGGAACTTGGCATCAGAAAGGAATTTCTCCACTTCAGCAGCCAGTGCCGCGCCGCCGATACACATGCAGCGCAGTTCTCCACCAAAAGCCTCTACGAGCTTTTTACCTGCAATTTCGGACACCTTGCGACGGGCGACTCCGATTTTAAGCAGACTACCCACCACGCCCTTGCGATTGAGCTTGGGCTTGATGCGTTTTTTGTAAATTTTCTCAATGATCAGCGGCACGACGTTCATCACCGTGGGCTTGACCTTCTGCATGGCCGGGAGCAACGTCTTGGGAGTCGGCGGCTTTTGCAGATAGTAGACGGATGCACCACAGTAGACCGGCACGATGAGTCCGACAGTACACTCGTAAGTATGGGCCATGGGCAGCACGGAAAGGAAACGGTCGGTTTCAAAAACCGGGATGGTCTTGATGCCGGCGACAGTGTTTGACACCAGATTGCGGTGGGTCAGAACAACACCTTTCGAGTGTCCTGTCGTGCCTGAAGTATAAAGGATGGCCGCCACGCTGTCCGGCGTCAGGTCAAAGGCCTTGCCTGTTTTGCGGTCAATGAGATTGCGTGCTTTTTCGCTCAGTTCATCGAACTTCTCACGAGCTGAATCAACGGCCTCGGACACCTTTTTCAAGGTTTCCTCATCCGTCCGGCGGTCGAACATTTTTCTGGCCTGGGAGCTGAGGACTTCGAGCTTTTCCCTCGCCACTTCAACAGCTTCGGTAAAGCTCGTGGACTGCGGTTCTTCCTCCGGCTCCACCTCTTCCTCGTCATTGACGATGGAGAGGTCGTCCATACAGATGACCGTCTTGAGGGAAACGAAGTTGTCCCCTTCGACCTTATGGATGTAGCGATTGGACGCCACAACCACCTTGGCCTCCGAGTGCCGCAGTATGTGATGGACTGCACTGGAGTGAAATTCCTGCAGAATGGGAACAGCGATTGCGCCCATGGATGTCACGGCAAAATACGTGATGGCCCAGTTAGGCATGTTTTCACTGATGATCGCGACTTTGTCCTTGGGACCCACACCGCAACTGGCCAGCAAAGCACACAGCTCGCCAACTTTCTCATGGAACTGATTATATGTAATCGGCTCGCCACCAACGAAACCAAGGGCCACCCTGTCTCCATGGCGCTCCACAGTCGCTTCCAGCAAGCTCTTAAGAGTCATGTCCTGATCGTTCACACGGTCCTCCAAATTGTACTACGCACAAAAAAGTGCGCAAACAGCCATATCATGTCAGGCCATGGGGTCAAGTATTGGATTTTCGTCGCCATATGCCGGGAGATATTTGAGCGAGGCTTCCGGCCAGATCGGTGAACTCCACCGGTTTGGCAAGATAATCGTCCATTCCGGCTTCCATGAACTTGTCCCGGTCGCCTTTCATGGCGTGCGCGGTCAATGCAATGATGGGCACTTGCGACTTCTCTCCAAGTGACGAATCCGTTCGAATTTTACGAGTGGCCGTCAGTCCGTCCATGTTCGGCATTTGCACATCCATGAGCACGACATCGATATCCTGCCACGGAAGTATTTCAAGAGCCTGCAATCCATCATGGGCCTCGATAACTGTATGTCCCATCTTTTCCAGATGCTTGCGCATGGACAAGCGGTTCACCCGTTCATCCTCGACCAGCAGGATATTCATGGTGGGAATTTTCACCGACATGGGAACGGCATTTTCCGAAGCAAGCAGAACGTCAGGACTCTTGTGGACCCGAACAAAAAAGTGGATTTTCGTCCCGTTTTCGTCACTCTCAACGGCAATCTCACCACCCATGAGATTGACCAGCCGCTTGACGATACTCAACCCGAGCCCGGTCCCGCCATAATTTCGGGTATACGACCCATCCGCCTGTGAAAACGCGTTGAAAAGGGAATCGATCATATCGTCGGCAATACCTATCCCGGTGTCAGCCACCGTAACAAACAGGCGCATCGCGTCCTTCCCCTCTTCCGGGGGAAGCGACCATGACTCTACCGAGACAGAACCTTGATGAGTGAATTTGACACCGTTACCGACCAGATTGAACAAAATCTGCCGCAACCGTGCCTCATCTCCTCGGATAACCGCTGGGACGCTGTCATCAACATCAATATTCAATGACAAATTCTTTTCCGCGGCCTGTACCTTGAAATTGTCGAGAACGTTCCCAAGCATTCTACGGAAATCAAAGGGCGATGCCTCCAGTGACAACATACCGGCTTCCATCTTGGAAAAATCGAGAACATCATTGATGATACGCAGCAATCCACGGCCCGAAAGAAGCGCTGTTTCAATGTATTCCTTCTGCTCAACCGTCAATTCGGTTTCCTCGACCAACTGCAGCATGCCGAAGATACCATTGAGGGGCGTTCTGATCTCATGGCTCATGTTGGCAAGGAACTCACTCTTGGCGCGGTTGGCCGATTCAGCCACTTCCTTTGCTTCAAGAATCTGCTCGCCAAAAAGCTTGCGTTCCTCTTCCACTCGAATGGCAGAGGTCAGGATTCCAAACAGTTTTTCATCGCTTTCCTGCAACGCATAGCTATTCTTGAATACAACGCTCAGGATACCGGCCACACGCCCGTTCACCATGACCAACTGCCCGATGTATGTTTGCAATCCCAGTTCGGGAACGCTCGGATCGGTTCTGGAATATGACGTGTCCGGCAGATCGGTAATACGAATCAACCCTTGCTGCCCTCGGCCGAGCAGGTCGACGGAAATATGACCTGGCCCGACAACCTTTTTTTGCAGGCTGGCCGGAACATTCCATGACCGCAGGAGCGACAACTGTCCCTGACGAACCCGGAGATAGTATGCGGCATCACCGCCCATTTCCTCTCCGGCAAGTTTCATGAGACTTTCGATGTTCTTATCCGGGTCGGGACCAAGAGCAAGGACGCATTCGTTGATGTTGGCCAGTCGATTGGCACTGCGGATTCGATCAGTGATATCGACCACTGTCACCAGGTATTTTTTTACATCCTGAACATACAACCGGCTGACGAACAGTTCCACATCCCGCACTTCACCGCTGCGAAGCCGGTGCCTGGAGATGACCTGACTGCTCCCCTGCTCAATTTCCCTGACAACCCGCTCCCTTGTTACTTCATCGGCTATGCTGATACTTCGGATGTCTTTCTTGAGCAGTTCCTCATTGCTGTAACCATAGAAAATCTCTGCTGCCGGATTCATTTCAACAATTGTCAAATCATTCGCATCAATGAGGAATTGCGGAAACTTGTTATCCGTGAACATGGCACGATGACGCTCAAGACTTTCCCAGAGAGCAATCTGTGCCCGTTTGCGGACTTCGGTCTCTTCCTCCAGCTCAACCTTTCGCTGTTTGGCTTCCGATGTAGAGGAGGAAAGTCGGCGAAACACCCAGATGCCGAGGCCTATCTGTGTCAGGATGAAGAAAAAGACACCTGTCCAGAAAACAGGAGATCGCCAGAGTAACGAATGCCCTTCAACGGGCGACAGCCATTTTTTGAGGGCGATGTGGTAGGCGGAAGAAGGGTCGCTCTTCAGAGTTCCCAGTGCTGCATCCAACTCGCCAAGGAGTTTTGCAGAACGCTGAGGCGCGACTGCCATTCGCAAACTGACAGGGTCAAAGTGAATCTCGGTCTTCACGACCCCGAACGATGCGGAATAACGGGTTCCGTAGAGTCTGCTCAGGATACCGGCCGCAAGATCGCCCGATTCTATTTTTTGCAGTATTTCATTATAGCTGGAAAATTGAACAAGGGTGTAGCTGATGTTCTGGCGGTTAGCCATGGTTTTCAGGGCTTCGGTGTACCTGTTATCCTGTGGCACACCTATGCGCAGCCCCCCCAGTTCGTGCAGATTGGAGATGTGGCGGTCGTGCGTATAAATGGTGCCCCAGTCCTCTATCAGGGAATTGCCGGTAAAATGGACCGACTCCATCAGCGTGTACTCGAAAGGAATGGAGAGGAAAATGTCGACTTCGCCCCTGTGAAGGCGCTTGAGTCCGTTCTGGGCAGTCCCGGGAACATAGGAAACGTGCCACCCCTTTTCCTGAGCGATGGCATTCATGACATCAACGGCAAACCCTTTTTCAACGCCATCTTCCATGAATGCCAACGGCTCTTCAGGGACGAATCCCACACGCAGTTCAACGGCGCAGGCTTGTTGCCCCCCAAAGAACAACAACACCCACATGCACAACCAGATTGAAAAGCGTTTCAAAGCAGAATCTCCTTGAAGCCCGCACGTTAATCGACAATAAAATGCAAAGCAGGAGATCACATTAGACTAAAAATAACAAGTCATCCATTATTCTTTGTATAAACAGAGAGTTGAAACGGTGATTTAGGAGGAAACAGCACGCTCGACAGCCTGCCGTGCATGGATGACACAAGTATCCAGCAAAGTGACGGAGGTATCATCCTGATTGACCAGCAACCCTATTTCCGTGCATCCGAGTATTGCAGCATCTGCCCCATTGGAGGCTAATTCATCAATTATACGCAGAAATTCCTGACGCGAATCCCGGGTAAACCGCCCTTTGCACAGCTCATCAAAAATGACGGCATCAATGAAGGATCGGTCCTGCTCTGAGGGGACGACCACCTCCATGCCGTGTTCGGTCAGGCGATCAATGTAGAATCGCTCTTCCATGGTGAAGCGGGTACCAAGCAGTCCAAGGGTACGCGCTCCTTTCTTACGCGCCACTTCAGCCGTTGCATCCGCAATATGAAGCAAGGGAATATCTACAGCCGCCGCCACGGTCGGAGCGACCATGTGCATGGTGTTGGTGCCAATCACCAGCAAGTCGGCTCCGCCCTGTTCCAGAACCTGTGCCGCTCGGGCCAGACGTTCACCGATGCCTTCCCAATCGCCTGCCAGCATCTGTTTCCGAAAGGGAGCAAAATCCACACTATTCATGAGAATTTTGGCTGAGTGCAATCCACCCAGATGCTGCTGAACAGCCTCGTTCATTACCCGATAGTAATGTGCCGAAGATTCCCAACTCATGCCACCCAGCAATCCGATTGTTTTCATATCAATCTCCCATTATCCCAGGAAGTAACGACCGGCGGCAACCAATCCCATGCCAAGGGCGACGGTGCCGAAAAACGACTTGGTGCGCCAGGCAAGGATAAAGGCAGGAATGGCGGCCCACAGGAAATAGTTTTCCATGGAAAAGTCAAAAGAGGCATCCTTGAGGAGCAGCGACGGCACCAGCATGGCGGACAAAACCGCTGTCGGAACATACGAAAGCCAGCGGATCAGCGGCTCGGGCAGTGTGCGGGAGGCAAGGGCCAGCACAGGCACAAAACGGGGGATATACGTCACCAACGTCATGCCGACGATGGTCAACAATACTATTTGTTCTTCCATGTCTCCACTCCTGCTCCAAAGGTTGCGCCAAGAACGGTGGCAAGGATGACGCTCCACTGATCCGCTCCCATCTGGATGAGGGCGATGGCGGCAAGTCCCGAGAAACCAGCCACGAAAACATGCAGTCCATTCTTGATCTGCATGGCCAGCAACGCGATGAACATAGCCGGAAGCGCGTAATCAATACCCAGCGGTTTGATGTCCGGTATGGCTGATCCGGTCATGAATCCAAGCCAGGAAGCGATCACCCACGAGGCATGGGCAAAACAGTTGATACATATGGAAACGGTACGGGACTTGTCTCCCCTGGCAAAACGGACAGAGTGAATTGCAAAGGATTCATCGGTAATCTCGTAGCTGAACAGGAGCAACTGCCACTTGCGCCACCCTTTCAGATTGGGAGCCAGGGACGCGCTCATCAACAGGTGCCGAAGATTGACCACAAAGGTTGTGGCAACAATGGACAGGGGCGGCAGGCCGGCAGCAAACATGGCTACTGCGATCAACTGCGCCGACCCCGCATAGACCATCAACGACATGAGCACTGTCGCGGTCATGCTCAGGCCGGTCTTGTGCGCCAGCACGCCAAAGGCTGCTCCCACGGGCAGGTATCCCATGACGATGGGTGCCACCTGTTTCAGGGCCGAGACCACCGGTGTCTGCCCGGGAGTCTCTGAAATAGTTTCCGAATGCAAAACGTCTCTCTCCTTCATCCGTTGTTTTTCTCTCATCAGTCCCTTGCAGTAAAGCCGAAAAACTGCCACCAGTACAGATACAAAACAATTTGAATTTATACGTAACAGTTTGGAGAGACCATGACAGAACAAGCGGTTGCAAACGACCAGTTCCGATATCAGGCAGTGGAACGCCATATCCTGTCCATGATCGACAAAGGGGCCCTCGGCCTGGGAGACAAGCTGCCGTCGCTGCGGACCATGAGCACCAACCTCGGTATGTCCATCTCCACCGTAAATCAGGCCTACGTCGAGCTGGAGCGCAAGGGCGTGGTGGAAGCGCGCCCCCGCTCGGGTTTTTATGTTCAGCGCCGCTCAATACGCCTTCCCAAAACTGAAAGTGCAGCCGCCCCCATGGATGCACCGCGGCCGGTCACGCGCAGCGGCCTGATCCAGACGGTCCTCGAATCCGTTGGCCGGGACGATGCAGTTGAATTGTGCGTCATTGCACCGGGCGCGGAACTGCTACCGCTCAAGGAGTTGGGCAAGATCACCGCGTCCATGATTCGCGAGCACCCGGAGCGGGCATTGGGATACGCCCCCATTCCGGGCGATCCGGAACTGATCCGGCAGATCGCCTTCCACTCCATGGAGCACGGTATCCCGGTTCAACCGGACGATCCCATCATCACCGCCGGTTGCATGGAATCCCTCAACCTCGCCCTTCGTTCCGTATGCCGCCGGGGCGATACGGTTTTGATCCAGGGTCCGACCTATTACTGTTTCCTGCAGCTACTCGAAACACTGGGCCTGCGCGCCATTGAAATCCCGTCCAATCCCGAAGGCGGTGTTTCACCGGATGATCTGGCCCATGCTCTCAAGACCTTTGACATTTCTGCCTGCATTCTGGCGCCCAATTTCAACAACCCGGACTCCAGCCTCACGCCCGACGATGCAAAGGAAGAAATTGTATCGCTCCTCGCTCGTCGTGACATACCACTCATAGAAGATGATGTGTCCACGGACCTGCACTTCACCCCGAAGCGTCCGGGTACCTTCAAGCAGTTCGATCGCAAGGGGCTGGTGATGCTCTGCTCCTCTTTTTCCAAAACACTGGCCCCGGGCTACCGCGTGGGCTGGCTGCTGCCGGGACGGTTCCGCGACAAGGTGCTTGAGATGAAGGCAACCACCAATGTCTCCACATCCGCTCCCGCACAAATGGCCATCGGCGAATACCTGCGGCAGGGGCGCATGGCCCGACATCTCAAGCGGTTGCGATTACAACTGGAGAAGCAGATGGACACCATGCAATTCCATCTGGAGCGTCATTTCCCCAAAGGCACACGGGTCACCCATCCCACCGGCGGCATGGTCCTGTGGCTTGAGTTGCCAGGTGATGTGGACACGGTGGAGTTGTTTTTTCAGGCCCGTTCACGCTCCATCGGCATTGCCCCGGGGGCCATCTTTTCCACCCAGGACAAGTTCAGCAATTACATCCGCCTCAGTTGCGGCACCCCCTGGTCGCAGCGGCTGGACGAGGGCATTCGCCAACTGGGAGCCATGGCCGCAGCCATGGGGCGATGACCGCATAAAAAGGGCTTTACCACCAAACACTTCGGGCGTACTGTCCGCATCTTCCACCAACCGATGCACCGAGGAATGACATGGACAATCGCCCCGACGCCGAAAAAACAGCCGGTTTCCTGGCCGCGCTCAGCGCCTTTCTCATGTGGGGGCTACTCCCACTGTACTGGAAGGCAGTCCAGTCCGTGGACTCCATGGAAATCCTGTGTCACCGCATTGTCTGGTCGTTGGTGTTTATCGGGATCATCCTGACATTCAAGGCACGTTGGCGTGAAACACTGGCCCCCCTGCGCTCTCCTCGAAACCTCGGCATACTCGCGCTCAGCTCCATCTGCATCGGGATCAACTGGCTGATCTACATCTGGGCGGTCAATGCCAATCATGTTCTGGCAACCAGCCTTGGCTATTACATAAATCCATTGGTCAACGTGCTGTTCGGGTTCCTCTTTTTCAAGGAACGCCTGAATCGAATGCAAGGTATCGCCATCGGACTGGCCGCGCTCGGAGTGATCAATTCCGTCATCAATTACGGGGCACTGCCCTGGATATCCCTGACACTGGCCGTCAGCTTCGCCTGCTACGGGGTATTGAGAAAAATCGCTGCCGTTGAATCGCTGCCCGGCCTGTTTCTGGAAACATCCGTCCTCACTCCTGTAGCCCTGCTCTATCTGGGCTACCTCAACAGTCAGGGTGTCGGCGCTTTTCCCGGTGCAGAGACACACATCAATCTGCTACTCATCGGCGCAGGGGCCGCCACAGCCATGCCGCTCATCGGATTTGCCTACGGCGCACGACGCCTACAGCTCACGACGCTGGGAGTCCTGCAATACCTTGGCCCGAGCATAGCCTTTCTGCTGGGCGTCTTCGTCTTCGGAGAGCCGTTCGGCACCAGCCAATTCATCACCTTTTGCTTCATATGGGGTGGGCTTGCCGTCTACACATTCGACTCCATCCGCAACTTGCGTCGCCAACGGCGCATAGCCAGACAGTAGTCTTTTCGTTGTCATACTCAGGGCATTGACACCGCCTGCATCATCGCCTATCGTCGATTAACGATTTAACAGGAACCCAAGGATTACCATGCTTGAGGACAAACAAATTGCCGCTATCTGCAAAGCGCTGGGGCATCCGGCCCGCATTCAGATTTTGCGGCATCTGATGGAAGAAGATCGCTGCATCTGCGGCAAGATAGTGACCGTCCTGTCCCTGGCCCAATCCACAGTCAGTCAGCATCTGAAAATATTGAAAGAAGCCGGACTGGTTCAAGGAGAAGTGGAAGGACCGAGGACCTGTTATTGTATCAATAGAGAGACACTTGCAGCTTTTAATACAACCATGAACGCCTTTGCCGCGACCGGCCTTGTGGAGATCCTCGATGAAACTGGATAAAGGAATGGCTGACGAATGTTGTCAGCCTGACATGCAGCCCGGATTACAACCGCCTTTCCCAATGGCTCCATTGGAGCCACAACCATGCGAAGAAATCGACGACGCTCCCTGTTGAGGCCCCAAGCCTGATCCCCGTGCCGGGATCCATGAAAAGCCGGGCTACCGCATCGAGCCGTTTGTCGAAGAATTTCTCTCCACACCAGTAGGAGCCGTTCCCCGCGTCGCAACACAGCTTTCCTTTCGCGATCATATGGGAACTCTTTCCGTTCGATTCGGCCAGTCACGCTACGATTACAAGGTGACACCGGGACTGTACTGCGTCGGAACACCGACCAGCCAATCCCCGGTCATCGTCACCGGCAACTACAAGTTGACCTTTGATGTGGTTCGCAGAGGACTGGACGGTGCGGATGCATGGGTGCTCGTCACCGATACCCGCGGCATCAACATCTGGTGCGCGGCAGGCAAAGGCCTGTTCTCCACTCAGGAAGTGGTCCGCAGCGTCCGTGACTCCCGACTTGCAGAGGTCGTGCAGCACCGCGACATGATACTCCCGCAGCTTGGCTCCACAGGTGTAGCAGCCCACACGGTCAAAAAAGAATGTGGATTCCGCGTTCACTACGGCCCGGTTCGGGCGGATGACCTTCCGGCTTATATCGAAAACAATCTCGTGGCTGATGAAACCATGCGGTCCGTAACCTTCACTCTGAAAGAACGGGCCGAGCTGATTCCGGTCGAGTTTCACGAGTTCGGAAGAGCGCTTCTTGCCATCATTGCCATTGGATTTGTTTTGTCCGGTATCGGGCCTGATTTCTTTTCCCTTTCAGCCGCCTGGAGCCGAGGGGCGATATTTGCTTTGTCGACGCTGGCCGGAACCATTGCCGGTGTCGTGGCTCTCCCCCTGCTCCTGCCATACCTGCCTTTGCCGGCCTTTTCAGCCAAGGGAGCGTTGACGGGCGGACTGATGGCCCTGCCACTCATGGCATACGCATCGAACACCGTTGGTGCCGCAGAACTGGCAGCCATTCTGCTGTGGACTGTGGCCAGCAGTTCCTATCTGGGTATGAACTTCACCGGCTCCACCCCCTTCACATCCCCCACCGGGGTCGAGAAGGAAATGCGCCGCGCCCTGCCGTGGCAGGCGGGAGCAACCGTGGTCGGCCTGCTTATTTGGATTGCAGCACCCTTTTTCAATTAGGATAATAGCATGAAATCATTCAGATATATTCCGGATGTCGCCACACTGAAATTGAACAGGGACGAGTGCGTCGGGTGCGGCATGTGCCACGCCGTCTGTCCGCATCGAATTTTTCAGCTACGGGAAAAAAAGGCCGAGATAGTCGACCTGGACGCCTGCATAGAATGTGGTGCATGCGCCAAGAACTGCCCGACTGCGGCCATCTCGGTGAACCCGGGAGTCGGATGCGCCTCCCTGATCATGTCCATCTGGTGGCATCAACTGACAGGTAAAGAGATCAAGAACACCTGCTGCTAGGTCAGCCCACGTTGCGATTGAACCACCGCTTGAGCCTCCAGCGCTGCCAATAGGTCATTGGCGGGCGATGTGCTGATTTGCCCTCGGGATTGAACAGCACATCCAGAATGTGCGTCACATCCATGTGCTGGCCCAAGAAGCCTGTGCACCCTGCGCAGGCTGTCACCACCGGAGTGCCTTTGGTAGCCTCCACGCGTTTGGCCGTCCATGCCCGGGCAAATTCGGGACGCACGAAACCGACCATGCCACCTTCACCGCAGCACTGCGTCAACTCACGTTCCTTCTTTATCGGCTTGAGTGTCAGGCCGGCCTTCTGTGTGAGGGTTCGGACCGCATCCTGAAATGGTGTCGCATGGCGTATGGGACAGGGATCGTGGACAATGACGTCCCCGCTCATCGCAGAGGGCTCGACATCTGTATCCGCCAGAACTTCATAGACTGACACCACATCCACACCTTCGCCATAGGTACTGAAAATCTTGTAACAATTGGGACAGGCCGTCAGCACTCGACTGACGCCACGGTCCAGCAAACGCTCAAGCAATCGCGCATAACCGCTTTCAAAGCGATCCTGTCGTCCCAGATCATGAGAGGGTTTGAGGCAACACCCCAATGCAACGCCCATCTTTGAATCCACCTGCTGCAACGAACGGAACAGCCGGCGCACTACATGCGGCCGTGTTCCCAACAAGGTGCATCCCGGAAAAAAAACGGTATCACCACCTTCCGGCATCTTGATAGTGGACAGCAAAGAACTTTCGCCAAGCGATTCGTATGTCAGAATCGGGCGATAGGGTTTCAGATCCACGACCCCGGTTTGCACCCGCTCTCGCCGCATGGACAGAAAAAGTGCCTCGGGGTTCAACTTTTCCGGGCAGACTTCCGTACACAAGCCACACAAAGAACAGTGGAAAGGATCAGCAGGTTGCGTATCAGATGCCAACGATTGATGAGCGATATCTCCCGGCAGGCCATACTCCTGGAGGAAGCTGCACCCAACCTGACACTTGCCGCATCGTGTGCACGCAGAATCAAGAATCCGGGAATATTGAGTGATAGAGTTATGCATAGTGTCGGTACAATATGCTCTCAAACACGTTGAAACAATGCTCGAATCAAGATTCTATCAACTGCAATTTTTATATTGATACAATCTATAGATAAACAAAAAGGGCGTCGATAGATTCGACGCCCTTGATTTTTCCAAAATGGAAGAAATTTATGTCAGTTCTATCTGCAAAGGAATGACATGCAGCTTGTTTGTCATCTCACGAGTGGCCCCAAGCTTCCAGGAGCCAAGCTGCTTGCCGGTGGCATCAGCAACGGCTTCAGCCACACCCGGAATGTTGATAATCGGGTGGCGGGAAAAGACCTGGGGCAAACCGTATGTCAGATTGCACGCCAGACATTTTCCGGGGCGCTGAGTCAGACGAAGCTCAAAATCGAGGACATCCCCATTTGAACCGCTATAACCGACTGCAATATCATAGCTTCCTTCTTCTGCATCACCAAACAGAGCTTCAAAGAAATCGTCGGCACGGTCAGCCGGGAAAATGGATTCCAACTTTTCTTCCGTAAAAATATCAGCGTATTGGCTCATAATCGAAGCACCCTCTAGATAATTGTTTACCCATGAAAGAGCAGGGATTACAGCAAAACAGGGATTCCATCAAGCAGAACAGGTCTCAATCCGCCGCAAATGTTGCTCTACAGCCAAATCCAGAACAGTAGCGCCCCGCTCGACATAAGTACGACGCAAGGCAGAACGAGTTTTCGCCATGTCCCCATCAGATCACACCCGAAATACTGACAGGTAAGAATGAAGCAGATGTGAATGGGGGAAACCATCACACCGGTGAATCCGGCAAACGTTGCCAGAATGAGGTACGGCACGACCTGCGCATCCATGCCCATGTTGGACAGAAGCCCCAGAAGCAACGGAAAAGTAGCACCCACGAATGCGACATTGATCCCTGCCACCAACCCGACAAGAAACGGCAGGAACACGGCGGCGGCAAACAGCGCAGCACCGCCCCCGGACACACGGGCCATTTCCTCGACCACACCAGCGGCCTGCATGACATCCTTGAAAACAAAGATCGCCACGATAACGAACAGCATGGACCAGACGGATTTTCTGATGATCACGTGCCGCAAAAACGGCATGCCGAGACTCGTATTCTGCACCATCACGCACAGCACCCCGCCGCCAAGAGCGACCACAACGCCCCACTCGAAATCCACACTCGGCATAAAGGCTGAGATGGCTCCTTCCAGACCGATGGCACCGCCTATGGCAACGAGCAGCGGCAACCCTTCCCTGAGTACAACCCGTTTTTTCCCTCCAGAGGGGATGGGCTGCGCCATGAGTTCTCCGGCACCCAGCACACCGGGCCGGAGAAAGAAAAACCAGCCGGCACCGATCATTGCCAGAGTCCCCGGCCACGTCTTGGAGATCAGTTCAATAATAGTGATATCTGCAAGCGACACTGTCAGAATGATCCCGGGATAGAGCGGCCAGCAGACCTCCCACACATGCCGGAACCAATAATTCACCACCGCCCTGTCACTGTTGGAAACGCGCATCCCTTCGGAGACCGTCTTGACCATGGGCGCAGAGAAAACCGCTCCACCCGGCATAGGGAGCATGCCGATGAGGGCCGGGAAAAACACCAACCGCAAGCGAGGGCTTTTCAGATAACCGGACAAAGCGTCCATAAGACGACGAGACTGTCCTGATCGTTCCATGGCGTCAGACAGCACCAGAATCAGCCCCACGATGGCTATCAGAAACAGAAACTTCTCATGAGTCAGGGCATGCACGCCGGTGACAGCCCACGAAGGAATGGACATGCCGAACAACATCGCCAACACGAAGCCACCCCCGAGAATGGAGGGACCGATGCCAACCCTCAGCCGAATACCAGCCAGCATAACGACAAACGAAGCCAGCACTTTGAGAAATGGTAGTAACGATTCCACGGAAAATCCTTTCATAATAAGGGAGGATGAGGACAGCTCTACGCCTTTTGCAAAATAAAGCAAACAAGATATCAATAGGATTACTTATACCCTTGCTGTAAAGCTGACATTGGTCTAGACTGTCTCCGCCTGAACGGATGAATATCGTAATCAATCGGAGACTTATCAGATGCCCATGGACGCCAAGCAGATTCGAGACCACATTTATCGCATCATCCTCGACAAGGTTGAAGAACAGGATGAAGGCAAACGCCAGGAAGCGCTCAATGAATTCATGGCCGTGACCGGCACCGCCGGCAATGCTTCCGAAAAGGTCGCAAGCCTCATTCCGCCCATCATGCATGACCTGTATGATAAATGGATCACCATGTTCATCGATCGACTACTGGAAACCGTTCCTACCCAGAACATCGAGTTGCTGTGCGACGGTTCAGAAAACAACAAGGGCGCTCTGGTCCTCGCTTACATCATGTTTCTCGAATCCGAACGCATGGAAAAGCAGATCGACAAGGACCTGCGGGAACATGGACTGGCTGCCTCCGGGCAGGACGATCTCGGGGATCTCGCTGCCAACTACATCCGCGCCCAGATGACTAAAATCGCGGCTCAGGCCAAAGACGACGATGAGCTTTGCGGCACCTGTTAGTATCAGCAAATAGCTATTTCAAGCCCGTTTCCCTTGGGGAAGCGGGCTTTTTTATGGCTAATAGATTGAAAGCAGCCCTGAGAGTCAGAAGGGAAGAAATGACTCCGGCCAGGCATTGGGAACTGCCGGCTGGGCATAATGGATTATGACGCTCAACAGAATCAGCAAGGCGACCCACAACGCGCCCATGCGCAGAACCAGCGTCAATGCCCGCTCCTTTTCACGACGTCTTTGCGGCTTGACGCCCTGCACCAGGAACATGCCGACTCCGGCAAGATTGAGGCAGATGACGTTGGTGAAAAACAGCAGGATGGCACCGCCTGCCTCCTCGAATTGGTCTGCTCCCACCAACAGTCCGGCAGAAGCCAGTGGCGGCAGCAGAGCCAGCGCGACCATGACACCGACAACCGACGATGGCACACCCATGGTAAACGCCAGAATACCGGCACCTCCGGAAGCAAGGGCCAGCGCAATATCCGAATAGCGTGTCTCGCACCTGTCCAGCAGTTGTTGCGATTCCATTGGTGCACCAAAGAAGTACCCGACACTCAGCGCAATGATAAAGGCGATGATCACGCCGGTGGTCAAAGTCATGGAAGCACGCAATGCCAGTTTGATATCAGCCAGCGTCGTGGCAAGCGCCAGTCCGACGTTCGGCCCAAGCAGCGGTGCCAGGACCATGGAACCGATGATCACAGCCACATTGTCGCGCATCAAACCAATGACCGCCACTATGGACGAAAACAGGATGAGCAACAGGTAGCTGGGCGTGGTCAACGAGGTGTCGAGTACATCACTATACAACTCCTCCCGACTGATGCGCCCCTTTTTCTCGGCTTCCCCGTTCTCATCTTCCGGGTCCAGACGCGGCAATGTTGCCTGGGCCGGATACACCACGATCCGATATTGCTCACCAAAGGATATCTCATTGTCGAGCATATCGATGACATTTTCCGACTCCTGCACATCCAGCACAATGCGAATGCACAGCATATCCTCATCTTCCAGGGGCGATACCCAGAAGATATAATCTTCATCAGGGTGATGCTTTTTCAAAGACTCCCGAATGGGCTCTTCATCTTTGCGCGGGGTGACCAGCTCGATAACTCGTAAGGGCATAGCTGTTAGCTATCACCTTTTCTCAACCAAAAGCAATAAAGCGGTTACCGGAAGGCCGCAAAGGAAGAAAAAAGCCTCGGACCAAAACGGTCCGAGGCTGTGTGAGATATATAACGGTATTTTCGGCTACTCGCGAATCTGCCCTTCGCCCAAAAGGACGAACTTGGCACTGGTCAATTCCTTGATCCCCATGGGACCGTAGGCGTGGAGCTTGGAGGTAGAAATACCGATTTCGGCACCAAGACCAAGCTGTCCACCGTCGTTGAACCGTGTGGTGGCATTGGCGACAACCAGTGAAGCATCCACTTCGCGAATGAAGCGCATGCAGCGCTCATAGTTTTCGGAAAGAATCGATTCCGTATGGTTGGAACCGTACTCGGCAATATAATCCATGGCTTCATCCATGGAATCGACCACCTTGACGGCCATGACCAGATCGAGGAATTCAAATCCCCAATCAAGAGGCCCGGCAGCTTCGGCGTATTCGCCAAGAAGCGGCAAGGAACGCTCGCACGCCTTGAACTTGACGCCTTTGGGACCGATGGTTTCCGCCACCTTGGGCAGCAGCTTCTCGGCGACATCCTTGTGGACAAGCAGGCACTCCAACGCATTGCAACCGCTGGGGTACTGCATCTTGGCGTTCTCGACGATGGGGACGGCCTTTTCGATATCACAGGTATCATCAGCGTAGATATGGCAAACACCCTTGTAGTGCTTGAGCACAGGCATGGTGGCCTGTTTGGTGACGGCGCGGATCAACCCTTCGCCACCGCGCGGGATGACCACGTCGATGTATTCTTCCAGCTTGAGCATCTCGGCCACCGCTTCACGGTCGGTGGTAGGCGGCACCTGAACGGCGGCCTTGGGCAGTCCGGCACGCTCAAGGGCGGTATGCATCAGTTCGGCAAGGCACTTGTTGGAGTGGAATGCTTCGGAGCCACCACGAAGGATGACAGCGTTTCCGGCCTTCAGGCAAAGAATACCCGCATCAATGGTTGCATTGGGACGGGATTCGTAGATCATGGCCACAACGCCAAGGGGTACACGCATACGGCCGACCAGCATACCGTTAGGGCGCTTGGTCATGCCTTCGATCTCGCCCACCGGATCATCCATGGCAGCCACTTCGCGACATCCCTGAATCATGGAGTGCAGCACCTTGTCGCTTATGGTCAGACGCTGGACACGCGCCTTATCCAGTCCGCGTTCGGCGGCAGCATCAAGATCAAGCTTGTTGGCCTTGGCAATGGCGTCCTTTTCAGACTCCAGCAAATCCGCCAGAACAAGCAGGGCCTCCTGCTTTGCCTTGCCCGATGCACTGGCCAGACCACGCGCTGCTTTCCGCGCTTTTTTACCCATATTCACCATCTGTTCGCGAATATCCATACAATCTCCTTGAAATATTTGAGAATCATCAACCGAATGAAATTCTCTTCATCATGAACCAAATGTGCTAAACCGGGGCGACCATAAAAGTCAAACCATGGCTGAACGCATTTTGTTCTCAATATGATGTGTTAAAACGCTGATTTTACGTTTTTTGTCATTTGACGACTAGGACCAATAACCAAAACGGTTGATTTTGTCGAAAACCAACCGTTTTCACAAAATAGGCTTTGACCTTTTTTACAATTTTGCTTATCTAGCCGATTGCGAAGCTGGGCCTCATTTTCCGGCCCTGCAGACCGTATATACACCTTAGGGAGGACTGTAAAAGCATGGTTGAAAATAATACTGAGCAGCAAGGCTCACACGAACAGGTTACCCCAACCCATTCGGGCCAAATGAACCCCTTTATCGAGGCTCTCCTCAAGCACCAGAAAAACATCCTGTTTGGTGCCGCAGGCCTGATAGTCGCTGCCGCCATCTATGCTGGCTTCAACACCTACAGCGAAAAAGCTGAAGGTTCAGCCACCGCCAAACTCGGCACCATTCTCATTGAGACCTCCGGAAAAGAGAAGATCGCTCAACTGGAGACACTGCTCGGCGACAGCCCTTCCAGTGTCAAGCCGGCTATCCTGATCGAACTGGCCCGGACCTCCATGATCAACGCCGATTATGACAAGGCCGTTGAATATTGGGACAAGGTCGCCGCTGAAACCGGATCAAATCTCGAATTCGTCGCCCAGCTCGGCAAGGCCAAGAGCCTGACCATGGCTGGCAAGGCAAAGGAAGCACTGGCTGTCCTGCAGGGACTGTCCGAATCCGCTCCCGAGAGCTTCACCATTCCCCTGAACCGTCAGCTCGCCGTAGCTGCCGAACAGGCACAGGATGACGCCGCCGCCCTGGCCGCATACGAGAAGCTCGCACAAGAGAACCTGCCCGACAAGCAGTTCATCGAATACAAAGTCGCTCAACTGAAGAACAAATAACCGCGCACAGCGCAGACCAATTACGGAGAGACACTTATGGCAAATCCGCTTTTGGCCGACACTCCCGGCGCAACCCATCTGCTCCTCGGCAACGAAGCTATCGTTCGCGGAGCAATTGAGGCCGGAATACAGGTCGTCACCTGTTATCCCGGCACGCCGTCGTCGGAAGTCCCTGACACGTTCTATCGTATTTCCCCTGAAGGGAAGTACTATTTTGAATACTCGGTCAATGAAAAGGTTGCTTTGGAAGTAGCCGGTGGCGCGGCCCTGTCCGGGGCCATGACCCTGTGCACCATGAAACACGTTGGTGTGAACGTCGCTGCCGACCCCCTGCTGACCCTTTGTTACACTGGCGCCCCCGGTGGCCTGGTCCTGTTGTCTGCGGACGACCCGGGTTGCCACTCCAGCCAGAACGAGCAGGATAACCGCTACTACGCCCGCATCGCCGGTCTGCCGGTTTTCGAGCCATCCACCGCTCAGGAAGCCAAGGACATGACCCGCGACGCCCTCAAGCTGGGTAAGAAGTACGGCGCACCCATCATGCTGCGTACCACCACCCGCGTGAACCATCTCCGCGGTCCGGTTGAATTCGGCCCCGCCCCTGATCCGGGCGAAGCTGAAGGCTTCAAGCGCAACCCTTCCCAGTTCGTGCCCATCCCGGCATTTGCCCGTCCCATGCACCTCGCCCTCATGGAGCGCATGGAACAGATGCGCGAAGAAGCGGAAAAATCTCCGTACAACACCGTCACCGGCGAAGGCGATTTCGGTATCGTTTGCTCCGGCATCAGCCGCGCTTACGTGGCAGACGCCCTTTCCAACATGGGGCTGGAAGGCAAAGTCAAAGTGTTCGAGCTTGGCTTCTCCAATCCGCTCCCGGAAAACATGTGCCTCGACTTCCTCAAGTCCGTATCCAAGGTGCTTGTCGTTGAAGAGCTGGAACCCATTGTCGAAAACGAACTGCGTGTACTCATCCAGAAGAACAAGCTGGACACCGAGATTCTCGGCAAGGACGTTCTGCCCCGCAATGGCGAGTTCCACGTCACCCAGGTCGAGAACGTCATCCGCGAGCAGGTCGGTCAGGAACTGATCGTCAACTGTGCATGCGAGCTGCCCGAGCTGCCCATGCGTCCACCGAACCTCTGCGCTGGTTGCCCGCACCGCGGCACCTACTTTGCTGCCAAAAAGGTTTTCGGCGACGACGCCGTATACTCTTCCGACATCGGTTGCTACACCCTCGGCATCCTGCCCCCGCTGCAGGCAGCCGACTTCCTGCTGTGCATGGGTTCCTCCATCTCCGCAGGTGGTGGCGCATCCAAAGTCGCCAATCAGACAGTGGTCGCTTTCATCGGCGATTCCACCTTCTTCCACTCCGGTCTGACCGGTATCGCCAACGCGGTCTTCAACGATCATGACGTGCTGGTCGTCGTTCTCGACAACCGGACCACTGCCATGACCGGCCACCAGCCGCATCCCGGCGTGGACAAGACCGTCATCGGTGATAACGAGCACCCGCTGGACATCGAAACCGCCATTCGCGGACTGGGTGTCTCCGAGATCATCGAAGTCAATCCGTTCAACCAGAAGAAGACCCTTGCCGCGTTCGAGGACCTCAAAGCCAAGAAGGGTGTGCGTGTTCTGATCGCCAAGGAACCCTGTCCGCTGTATTCCCGACGCGTGTACAAGAAAGTCGCTCCCATGGTCGCCTACGTGGCCGACTCCTGTGACGGGCGCTTCGAATGTCTCGACAAGCTGGCCTGCCCCGCCATGTACAAGGAAGGCGGCAAGGCTGCGGTGAACCCGATCCTGTGCAACGGCTGCATGCTCTGCCTGCAGGTTTGCGGACACATCAAAGCAAAGAAGAGGGGCAGCTAATGTCTGATACCAAGCAAATTCGTATATTCATGACCGGCGTTGGCGGACAGGGAACCCTGACCGCGACCACACTGCTCGCCAAAACTGTCCTGAGCCAGGGCCTCCCGGTGACTTCCGGCGAGATCCACGGCATGGCCCAGCGCGGCGGCGTTGTCGAGTCCACCGTCCTGATCGGCTGCAAGTCGCCCAAGATCGGACACGGCGAAGCAGATATCCTCATCGGATTCGAGCCCATGGAGACCATGCGTGCGCTGCCCTATCTGAAGTGTGACGGACTGGTTTTGTCCTCCACCGAGTTCATGCCGCCCCTTTCGGTCGCCATGGGCAAGCAGGAGTGTCCGACCATCGACGACATCAAGAAGGCCGTCGCCGGTTGCACCAACAAGATATCCTTCATGCCCAGCCAGACCATCGGTCTGAAAGCGGGCGCTGTTCAGGCGGGTAACATCGCCATGCTGGCCGCCCTGTGCGCCTCCGGCGAACTGCCGTTCGGACCGGAAGCCCTTGAGGCAACCATCAAGGCCAATCTCCCCGAGAAGATTCAGGCCGTGAACCTGAAAGCGCTGGAACTCGGCGTCGCTGCACTGAACGCCTAACCATTTAAGAAAGGCTGTCCTCAAACGATCGTGCATTAATGATATACAACGCATTACCGCACGGGAGTTTGGGGGCAGCCAATGAGCAACATTATCATGGCTAACACAACACAAGACCCCTCTGATCTGAGCTATCTTCATACGCTCAAACTGATTCAGGAAACCCTGAAGCGAGACACCCCGCTTGAGGAGTCTTTGAATGCGTTGCTGAAAATCCTTGCCAGGGACATGGAATACGTCCGGGCGTTCATGGTCATCATGGACCCCAAGACCGAGAATCTCAAACTCTCGTTGACCTATTCCCCAGCCCAGGCAGAGGACGTGACCTACTCTCCCGGCCGAGGCATCATCGGTCGGGTTTTCGATTCCGGCGAGTCCATCACCGTGACCCGGATGTCGGACGACCCTGAATTCCTGAACAAAGCTTTCGGTCGCAGTGAGGAAGAACTCAAGAAGCTCGGCTTCATCTGCGTCCCTGTCATCAATCGCCGCGCCGAAGACGAAGAAGTCATCGGCGCTCTTTCCGTAGACGTCCCGCTCATTCCGGCAGACGACATGTCCGCCCATCGTCAATTCCTGGAAGTAGTTGCCGGCATCATCGCCGGTCATGTGGCCCAGCTCCAGGAAGAGATGGCTGCCCAGAACCACATGATGACCCAGGGAATGATGGCTGGTGGGGCTGATGCCGCACCGCCCAAGGATTTCGTGGCCGCTTCCAAGGCCATGCGCCTGGTACTGCGCCAATCGCGCCAGGTAGCACCGAGTCGTGCCACTGCACTCCTTCGCGGCGAATCAGGCACCGGTAAGGAACTGCTGGCCGAGGCCATCCACTCTTCCAGCCCGAGGGCTGACAAGCCGCTCATCAAGCTCAACTGCGCAGCGCTGCCGTCCGAACTCATCGAATCCGAGCTGTTCGGTCACCAAAAAGGTGCCTTCACCGGTGCTTTCCAGACCAAGCGCGGCCTGTTCGAGGTAGCGGATCAGGGAACGCTGTTCCTTGATGAAATCGGCGAACTGTCCATGGATGCACAGGCCAAGGTACTTCGTGCCATTCAGGAAAAGGAAATTCAGCGTGTGGGTTCGGAACAATCCATCACCGTTGATGTCCGCCTGATCTGCGCCACCCACCAGCCGCTGGAAGAACTCCTTGAAAAAGGCCGTTTCCGCGAAGACCTGTACTACCGGATCAACGTCTTCCCCATCTTCATTCCGCCCCTCAAGGAGCGTCGCGAAGACATCCTTCCCCTTGCAGAACATTTTCTAACCGAATTCTGCGATGAGTACGGCAAGGAAGTGAAGCGCATCTCCACCCCGGCCATTGAACTGCTGGTCATGTACCACTGGCCCGGCAACGTTCGTGAGCTCAAGAACTGCATGGAGCGCGCGGTCCTGCTGTGCGAGGAAGCGGTCATCCGTACCTACCACCTGCCGCCCACCCTGCAGTCCGCTGAAAGCTCGGCCACCGGCACCAACCTTTCCTTTGGAGAGGCTGTCGCCAAGTTCGAGCAGGAACTGCTGGTCGATTCCCTGAAGAAGACGGGCGGCAATATGTTGCAGTCGGCACGAGACCTCCGAGTCTCCTACCGCATCGTCAACTACAAGGTGAAGAAGTACAACATCGACGTGAAGAAGTTCTCGCAATCAAAGAAGAAATCGAAGAAGAAACTGGAAAACTAACCCAGTCTCGACATCGAACAAAAGCCCCTTGATCTCTTTTTGGTCAGGGGGCTTTTTGTTGCAGGCTACTACGATCCATCAGCCGAGCTAATATATCCTTCTAATGCACAGCATCGGAACTCCCTATTCCTTTGCCTTGAGGCATCTGCTACGTTGCCCCATGCACAACAGTTCACGACTCGTTCGCCAGCTTATTACTCTCGTTCGCAACAGTGGCTACCTCCGCCCCGATCACGCCATGGCCGTGGCAGGCAACATTCTCGACGCCCGCCCGCTCCCCGATGCATTCGCCATTCTTTCACCAGCCCTGATTCGACACGCTGCCCTGTTCGATCCCTTTGACCGGGAAAAGCTAAGACTGGCTGAGGACGTCAACAGTCGTGTCCCCCATGAGCCGTTCACACAGTGGGTGGATTCAGCTCGCCGACTGACCGACATGGACCCGGTTCCCGAATACATTACCGCCCCGGACCCGAGTACGGCGTCGCCCGAAACTTTCGTCCAGTATATTCGTGAGCAACCATCCAATGACAACCGTTTTTCAGCCATACTTCACTTGTGGCAGACCGGTGCCGAGAAAGCATTCCTTGAGGCAGTTCAGATTATCACCGCCTCACCATCGGGCCTGCTGGCCGCGCCTGTCATGGCATGGGGAGCCTATGCGGCAAACCAGGCAGACCTTGCCGGCATGCTGCTCGATGAGGGCGCCAGAACATTTCAGTCAATCAACCTGCGCGCGCGGATGGCGTTGGACAATGGCGCCACAAAACAAGGTATCGACCTATTGCGAAAATCACTGGACATGGAACCTTTCCAGCCAGCGATCATCGAGCAACTGGCCAGCCTGGAGCACCCCTCATCACCGGCTCCAACTGCCGACACCCACATCTGTCTCTATACCTGGAACAAGCCGGACACACTGATACAAACCATCACCAGTCTCGCACAAACAGACATCGGCGACGCACAAATTACCATCCTGAACAACGGAACCACCACCAGTTCTCCTGCCGCACTTGAACAACGGGTCAGGGAGGCGGCCCCACAGCTTTCCATCCGCTGGCTGCATTTGCCGGTCAATGTTGGAGTCCCCGCCGCACGCAACTGGTTGTTGGCCGACGAACAGGTCCGCCAGTGCAACTATGTGGCTTTTCTTGATGATGTTCTCCTGCCGCCTGACTGGCTGACTCGTTTTCATTCGACCCTTGCCAGGTTCCCCAAGGCGGCGGCTATCGGGGCCAAGTGTCTCAATGCCCCCATGCGGACCCTGCAGTACGCCTTTCGCAATTTCGAGGAAGTCGGAGAACAGACAGTCCGATTGACAGCCAAAACCCCCACGCTCATGGACATGGGTCAATTCGACGCGCCACGCCCCTGCCTTTCTGTCATGGGGTGCTGTCATCTGTTGGATCGAAAGAAACTGGAATCACATAATGTGCCCGACTTTGACATCCGCTTTTCACCCTCACAAGTGGACGACATCGAACACGATCTGCAGATTTGGAAAGCGGGAACACAGGTCATTTATGACGGCGGCGTGCAGGTTGTTCACTTACAGGACACCGGCAAAGCCCCCAGTCAGGCCGCCATCGGACAGGCCTACGCAAATCATTACAAGATGGAGCGCAAGTTCTCACTGACAGACCTCAAGCAGATGGATGAAGCCGTGAAAGCGGCTGATGAGAAAGCGTTTCGACAAGCCCTTCATGCCGTACTGCCAACCATCACAGGATCAGCCCGGGTCTTTTGGCAGACTCTGGCCCCCCTATTGCGCACCATAAAAAAGGCGAACAGGTAATCCTGTCCGCCTTGAATCTACGTTGCTTTTCGCTAGTTATTTGAAGGAACGAGCAAACAACTCTTCAAGCGCTTTCTTTCCGTTGTCTTCAAGGAAGCGTGTGCCGGTTCCGGTGAAGTGCGTGGAGGTGATGACCGGTGCTTCCACATCGACCCACTGGCCTTTCTCCCACTTGAACCAACCGTCCTTGACCTGACCGAAAACAAACAGGTCCTTGTTGCAAATCTTGGCGAACTCCGCACCCCAGCCGGTTCCACCCTTCACGGTGCCGTCTTCCTGAATGGTACCGACAACGAAAATCTGATCGCCGGACTCAATCTGATGCATGACGGTCTGGAGCACTTTGCGCATTTTCTCCGCGTTGGTGAAGCGGCGATTGAGCAGCTTGGAGACATAGGTCAGGCTAACGTCTTTTTTGGTCAATTCCTCGGTCGTGAGTACACGAACGCCGCGTTCGCGCTCGATGCGATGCCCTTCAAAGGTGTAGTTGACTTCGCCGAGGCCGTAGTATTCGGCCAGTTTGCCGAACTGTGCTTCCGCGCCCTGGGCGCCGCCGCTGAACAAGGTGTAGGACTCGTTGGACATGTTCTCTCCTTGAAATTGTATGTCGATGAAATGGATTCCTTACTGCAAATTTCTGTTGCCAATACACGCCTCCGGCATGCGGAGCAATGCCATGTGCATTATTATTTCTGAAATATCCAGCCCTTTCTCGTTATAACTTTGTGCCGCTTTCGCCAAGTGCTTTTATCTTTTTTTGCACATCATCCAGCAAAACCGCATCCATAACCTTGGCCATGGCCTCGAATTCCCCGTCCGAATATTTGGCGAGCAGCTTGTGCATATTGGCCGTTGCCCCGCCTGCTTCGGGCTTGCCCGTTTCGCTCAGTGAACCGGATCGCCGTTTGTGCGGGATAGCCAGAAATCCTGTGTAAGCAGCATATCCACCACTGAGCACCATGCGCAGGTCCCGATCCAGATCATCGTACTGGGTGGGAGAGAAGCGCAGGTCGAAATCACCGTTCTGCAACAGACGGGAGGTGCGGAACAGATGTACACAACCTGTCACCGAAGCACACGGGCGCATATAATCCATCTGCCCGAAGTCGCTGTCCTGCAACATCAAGGTCGACATCAGCGTTTCCCTTCGCATACCGGGAACGGGATAAAGATTGTGTTCGCCGCACTGCATGCGGGATGGGCCATGGTAATCCACAACCTTGCATCCCCAAACACCTGCCTCGGGGTAGCGCGAAGCCACAGCGCCCAACCGCTTGAGCCAGTCGCCAGGGAGTTCGATATCGTCATCAATAAATGCCACATGCTCCGATTCACGAACCTCCGGCAGGTGCATCAGCCAGTTCCTCGCTGCCGGAGCACCCACGTTGACCGGCATGGTCACCACAGACGCTTTATCCGAGCCGAACTTATCGATAAACTGTCGGATCACCTCGGGCGTCCGGTCCGTACTGCCGTTATCAAGCACACGAACCTGTACCGACTCCAGGTCAGATCGAACAAGGGAATCCAGCGTCGCAGCCAGATCATCCGCCTTGTTCCAACTGTATGCCAGAACCATGGTCTGACCGGCAGGAGCAGCCAGCGCATTCGCTCCATCCACGGCCAACTCATACAGACGGAGATGCAGGCTGACATTCCATGGGCGAGAGGCTGCACACTGCTGAAGCAGCAGCAATCCTTCGTCTATCTTCCCACGTCCCAACCATGCCATGGCGAGACGTTCGTCGATAATCGGTAACGGCAACTTCGCAAGCAGATCACCGTACAGAACCGACGCGGCCTTTCTGTCTCCCTCGGCAAAGAGCGCATGGCCCAACGCACAGGAAAACACGCGCGCCAAGCCCTCGGGTGCCTGCGCCTCGGACATCTGCTCGCGAAAAGCGGGCCAGTCACCATGTATGCGGGCGTATTCATACAAATGATGCCACCAGAACAGATTCCGCGGCTGATGACGCAGTTGATCGCGCAGGAAGGTCAACTGCTGGGAACCGCTCCCCTGCATGGCAACCTGCGCCTCGGGGGTCACCTCCGGCTGCCAGTGGGCAAGGACCGATTTGATGGCGGGCAGCAGTCGTTTGCTCACCGCAGGCAACTTGTCCATACGTCCGGCTAAAGCCGCTACGCAATTGCCATCCAGCGGGTTCTCCCCCCAAGCGGCAAGAAGCATGTCGGCAGCCATGCGAGCGTATAGATCATCAGGTCGACGGCTATGGTTCAAAACCACTTCCACCGCGCCATGGAGATGGGGTCTCCCGGAAAACCCGAGGAGAAGGTGCCGACGAATATCTTCCGGCATTGCTGCGAAATCAAAAGAATCGTTCATGATATTCAACTAGGCGGCAACTCGATGAAAGTCAACATCAGCTACTTTCAGGGCATGGCGTTTTCTGCTATTCATCGAAAATCATGCACCAATTCACATTCGACAATCCATTGCCCCCGACCCGCGGCATCCACCCCGCTTTCAAGGACCGTTTCTCCGGCTGGCACCTCGGCATGGGGCTGCCCGAAACACTCCTTGGCATCATCGGTGGACTGCACACGCTGGGCAAGGAAGATCGTGCATGCGCTGACACGGCCTGGGCCATGGCTTACTGGGGAATGCAGGCCCACCCGCTGACTCCGGGCATGACTGCGTGGCTGTGCCAGTTTACGGATTCAGGACTGAACGCTCCGGCTCCTTTTATGGATATGTGTCGGCATCTGGCCGCTGTCCCACCACTGGATGACAGCGACCGCGAATCCATGGAAACGTGGTACGCCCTTGTCCGGCAGGATGACCGCTCACTCATCCTCCGTTTTCTGATGGTCACACTGGGGCATCCGGTCAAGGGATTGGCGTGGCTGAACCACTGCTGGCAGGACATGATCCACCTTGGGCAGCCCGAAATAGGCAAAGCCGCGCTGGATATGGTCGCGTGGGGACCGGCCGCGCTCCTTAGGCAGCGCATGCAGGCGGAATGGGCGCTACACAGTCTGGAGCCTGCTGGAGCGATCGAGCATGTCGAGGCACTCAATCCTGATCTGTGGGGCATGTGGCGGGCATACGCCGGAGCCGAGCTGCTACTACGCATGGGCAGACAGGGCGAGGCCAAAGGCGCGCTCGCCGGATTGTGGAAAGCCATACCGTGGCACGTGAACCTGACGCTCAAGCTCCATGATCTGTTTCAGCCGACACCAAGTGGAACGGACGCCGACACCGCCGATGTCGCCATCCTCGCCTATTCGTGGAACAAGGCGGATCTGCTGGCGGATACCTTACGATCGTTGGCCGAAAGCGACATCGGCAATGCGCAAATTTTTACCCTCGACAACGGCTCTACCGATCACACGCCCGAGGTGCTCAAAGAGGCGCAACAACGATTCGGCAGTGAGCGATTCCACATCGAGACCCTGCCCGTGAACGTGGGCGCTCCGGCTGCACGGAACTGGCTCCTCGCCCTTCCTGGGGTAAAGGCAAGCCGATGGGCCGCATTTCTTGATGACGACATCGTACTGCCCCAAAACTGGTTGCGCCACCTGCTCGGCACTGCCGGAAAATACCCCAATGCCGGGGCCATAGGCTGCCGCATCACCGCAGCCACGCCCCCGTACGGACTGCAATCAGCGGATTACAACCTGTTTCCGACTCCGCCCAAGCCGCCCGAGCCGGGGCAGCTACCCAACCGCGTTCTCGTTTTCGACAACTGCGCCGGTAGTCCAGACACAGGCATGTTCACCTATGAACGGCCCTGCCTGTCGGTTTCCGGCTGCTGTCACCTGATCAATATGGAGGCCGTGGATAAGGCAGGCGGCTTCGACCTTCGCTACACCCCGTCGCAATTCGACGACCTCGACCGCGACCTGCGTTCCGCTCTGAGCGGCATGCCTGCCGTGTATGCCGGAGGACTGGCCATTCGGCACATTCAGCACTCCAGTCTGGCAAAGTCTCAGACCACGCGACAGATCGGCCATGTCATGGGCAACAAGTACAAGCTCGACACCAAGTACAGCGACGATGAACTTGTTCGTCTGGGTACCAAAAACAAGGCACAGCTCTGGGCCGATTTGCAAACGAAATACGATTTTCTGGTTGACCGCCTGAATTCCGGTGCTTAATTCTTCCTGACCAAACAACTCCGAATTACAGAGGTACATATGGACGACGTAAGAGTTTACGGCGATTTTCATCGCATTACGCCAGAAATATTTGAGAAAATCAAAGAATCTATTCCTTTCGATCAGGTGGAATACGATGGGGATGTGCTCCGTCTGGACCATGAAGGGAATTACCTGATGATCGATGATTTCATCGAAAGCATCAGCGAACTGCTACCGGAAAACGGGTATGGGCATGTGGAGTTCATCGACAACCTCGAATGGGAAGTCACCCGCTATACCATCAAACCCGGCAAGATCGAGGAGAAGAAGGTCAAAGTGGATAACGTCCTTGACGCCCACATGCGTGATCACGGCCTGTAAACCGCAGAGAATTTGAACAAAAAAACGCGCCGGCAATTGATCTTGCGGGCGCGTTTTGCTTTTGAAACATAGTGTTTACAGGCGAGTGATCTGCGGGCCGTCGGATACCAGTCGCACGTCGAGTGCCTTCAGGCCCACCTCTTCGCCGGTCACTTCATACGTCACGGCTTCGCCCGGCTCCAGTGTTTGGAATCCATCACGAACGATCTCTGTATAGTGAACAAAAACGTCCACGCCATCATCACCCGTGATGAAGCCGAATCCCTTCTGCTCATTAAACCAGCTTACTGTTCCGTTCTGCCGCACATTGACCTCCGAGTCTGAAAACTACACGCATCGTATCGTTGCTAAAGAAACTTGGCAACAACCATTAATGACTTGCACTCTTCTCGTATTCTTCCAGCGTACCGACGAACGCCTGGCGACCGTTCTCAATGGTCATGACACGGTTGATGGCCGGGATGCGGTCCTCGGCGTGATGCGTCACCATGATGATCGGAACGCCCGATTCAGCAAGCTGCTGCAGCAAGCCCAAAAGCACGCCGCGAGAAGCGGCATCAAGCCCGGTCATGGGCTCGTCCAGCAGCAACAGGGCCGGAGCCGGGGCCATGGCCCGCGCCAGAAAGACACGGCGCTGCTGGCCGTAGGACAACCGCCGCAAGGGACGTTCCGACAAATGATCAAGCCTCACATGCTTGAGCCATGTCCGGGCACCTTCCAACTCCTCATCCGTAGGCTGATCCAGCATGCCCACTGAACCGCGATACCCGGACAGGACGGTTTCCAGAGCCGTCACTTCCCATGCCAGTTCACGGGCATAGTTGATCTGCAAGGCCGGGGATACGACCCCGATCCGAGGGCGGGCCTCGTCCATGGTCAACCCACCAAGACGCTCGACAGTGCCAATCCCGTCGTCATCGTCGGCATAGGGAGCCACTTCGCTGGTGATCAATTTGAGCAGCGTGGATTTACCGGCCCCATTGGCACCGAGCACCAGCCAGTTCTCACCGGGGAGCACGGTCCAGTTGATGTCATAGAGAATGCGTGTACCGCCTGCAACCACCGAGCAATGGCGCAATCGAAGCAAGAAATCATAGGTGTCCCGCGACTGTCTGTCGGGCAGATCACAGGCGAGCAGTTCCATGCGCCGTTCACCAAGATGATCAACAATGTACTGGCGTGAACCCGATGCCACAACCGTTCCGCCTTCAATGACCACGGTCTGTTCAATGGTTTCCGGGACATCACCGATTCGATGGGCCGCACAGACCAGCGTGGAAATATTCCCGGCTTTATCGAGCAGGGACCGCACTTCCTCGCGGGAAGCCGCGTCCAGCCCTTCCATGCTCTCATCCAGCAAAAGAATATCCGGGCGCGAAGCCAGGGCGCGGGCAATGACCAGTTTGCGCATCTGACCAGTGGACAAGGTGCCTAGGTCGGCATCTGCCAGATCATGGATGCCAAGAGTATTGATGATCGCGTCTGCCTGAGCTTCCTGCTCGGGAGAAGGCGTGGAATACAGCAAGGGGGTATCGAAAAAACCGGCCAGAATGATGGAGCGGCCACTGGTACGCGGGGCATGGAGCGTATAGTATTCCTGCAACTCCGCCGACACCAGACCGATACGGTGCCGCAGACCTAGGGCGGATGACTGCTCGCCCTCCCCGAAATCGTACAGGCGGATGCCACCGCCATCGGGCGGAAATTCTCCACGCAACAGACGAAGCAGTGTGGTTTTCCCCGAACCGTTCGCACCGATGAGTGCCAGGTGTTTTCCCCGCTCAATGGTCAGGGAAACCGGTCCAACAAGCCGCGATCCGTTGCGTGTAACCGTGCAATTATTCAAAGAAATAAGTGGACACATGCCCTATCATTGCTCCAAGTTCCGGGAAAGGCAAGCCTTCTGTCTTGTAAAAGGGAGGAGCTATGACGTACCATGGGTCAATGACCACATCCGTTGCCATCGCCCGCATACAGGAATATGAATCCACGCTGCTGGATTCCGCCACCGCCCTGCTTCTTGAAGAGATCGGATTCACCCCGTCCCCGGGAGAGCGAATTCTGGTCAAACCCAATCTCGTTTCAGGCACCAACGCCCGCCATTGCTGTTCCAACGGATTGGTGGTCAAGGCGGCTTGCGCCTACCTGCTGGATTGCGGCGCACACGTGACCGTGGCCGATTCCCCCGGGTATGGTCCGGCCTTTCAGGTAGCCAGGAAAGCAGGGCTGACCGAACCGCTCGGAAAACTGGGCCTTTCCGTCCAGACCTTGAAACGAGCCACCCCACTGGATTTGACCGGCGGCGGCACCATAGGCATCTCCCAGGACGCACTCGAAGCAGACCGCATCCTCAATATCCCCAAGCTCAAGGTCCACTGCCAGATGACCATGTCCGGCGCGGTGAAGAACCTCTTCGGCTGTGTGGTCGGCTTTCGCAAAGCCGTGGCCCACAACCGCCTTGGGCACTCTCACGACGTTTTCCGATCCATGCTGATGGATGTTTACGAGGCGCTCCCGCATGCCAGCCATCTTATGGACGCGATTCATCCCCTGCACAAGGATGGCCCGATCAACGGCGAACCATATGAACTCGGCATGCTGGCCGCCTCGTCCAGCGGCATCGCCATCGACACCGCCGCCTACCACATTTTAGGACTCCAGCCGGATCAGATACCCCTGTGGCAGGAAGCCATCAGCCGGGACATGGACGGAGCCACCGCCGAATCAATACGGTATCCACTTGAGCAACCCGAGCTGTTCACCCATGACGGTTTCATCCTGTCCGAGGAGCGGCCACTGGATTTCCACATCATGCGCATCCTCAAAGGACGAGTGCGAAGTCTCCTCAAATATTTCAAAAAATAGCTACCCCCCTTGCACTCACTGTCTTCGGGGGCTATGACAAATTCATGAATTTTCTTCGTCACCGCTTCATCATAACCGGACAGGTTCAAGGCGTTGGATTTCGTCCCTTTGTCTACAGGGTGGCTCTGGAGAACAGGATTACAGGTTCTGTGAACAACTCCAGCGAAGGCGTCATCATCGAGGCACAGGGAAGTGTCGAGCAGGTGGAGCAATTCGGCAATGACCTTGCCGAGCAGATTCCGCCCCTGGCACGGATCGTGACCTTTGATATGGAATCCATCCCGATAGTGGAAGACGAAGAAGGATTCATCATCCTCAAATCGACCGGCGGCCAAGGGCATTCCGTGCTCATCAGCGCCGATGTTGCCACCTGCCCGGACTGCATGGCGGACATGAACGACCCTGCCAACAGGCGACATCGCTACCCCTTTACCAACTGCACCAACTGCGGCCCGCGGTACACCATCACGCGGTCCATTCCCTATGACCGTCCGCATACGTCCATGGCCTGTTTCCCGCTGTGCAAGGAGTGCCAGGCCGAGTACGACGACCCGCTCGACAGACGGTTCCACGCCCAGCCCAATGCCTGCCCCCGCTGCGGACCCAAGGTCTGGCTGACGGACAATGCACAGGTGATGATTGCCCAGGGCGATGAATCGGTCCGCAGGTTGGCCTGTGAACTGGCCGAAGGAAAAATTGCCGCGGTCAAAGGGCTTGGCGGATTTCACCTTGTCTGCGATGCCCGCTCCGACAGGGCGGTATCGACCCTGCGCCAACGCAAACATCGCCCGGACAAACCACTGGCGGTCATGGTCCCCAATCTCGACATTGCGCGGGAACTGGCCCACATCGGCCCCCATGAAGAAGAATGGCTGGCCGGCATGCAGCGGCCCATTGTTCTCGCAGCCAAACAACAGCATTTCCCCCTGTCCAAACTCGTTGCCCCAGACACCAATTTCATCGGCCTGATGCTCCCCTACACCCCGCTGCACCACGTGCTGCTCGGCGACTTTGCCGAAAAGGCCGCATCCAACATCCCGGCGCTGGTCATGACTTCGGGCAATCTTTCCTCGGAACCTATCGCACTGGGCAACCGCGAAGCATTTGATCGATTGCAGGGAATAGCCGACCTCTTTCTTCACCATAACCGCGACATCCTGATCCGTACCGACGACTCCGTAGTCAGAACCGTCCCTGACAGTGACGAATCCGTCCTTATGCGCCGAGCACGCGGGTTCGCACCGGCCCCGGTTTTTCTGCCGCAGTCCACTGATACGGTCATGGGTACCGGCCCGGAACTCAAATGCACCCTGACCTTGACCAAAGGCGATCAGGCGTTTCCCAGCCAGCATATCGGCAACCTGACGAACCTTGAAACCCTCGAATTCTACAAGGAAATACACGCGCACCTTGAAGACATCCTGCAAGTCAAACCGTCACTCATCGTCCGCGACCTGCACCCGGACTACATGACGAGCGAGCTGGCCGATGATCTGGGCAAGGAGCGTGGCATTCCGGTTGAAACACTCCAGCACCACTACGCGCATATTCACGCGGTCATGGCTGAAAACAAATTTACCGAACCGGTCATCGGACTGGCGCTCGATGGCACCGGTCTGGGCGAGGACGGCACCATATGGGGCGGCGAATGTCTGATGGTCATGCCCAAAGAGTTGGAACATCAACGTCTGGCCCACTTCACCCACATACGACTTCCCGGTGGAGAGACCGCAGTCCGCGAGCCATGGCGCATCGCACAGGCCGCATTGTGGGAGCTGGGTATCACCGAGCCGGGAAGCTATGAATGGCCCTGGCTCAAGGACTTTACGCAGGAGTCGAAATTTCTTCCCCAGTTGCTTGAAAAGGAAATCAATACACCCAAGACCTCAAGCTGCGGACGGCTGTTTGATGCTGTGGCCGCCCTGTGTGGACTGGCAAACACCATCACCTACGAAGGACAGGCTGCCATCCGACTGGAGAAAGTACAGGACATGCAGGAGACCGGCGCGTATCCGTGCCCGCTGACCTCTGCCGACCCGGTTGCGCTGAACACCCATGAGCTTATCAGGGCGGTGCTGCACGATCTGGGAAATGGCGTCCCGGTGCCGGTCATAGCGCGCCGCTTCCATCGGGGGCTGATCAACGGTTTGGCAGAAATGGCCTACTCATTCTCCATGGTGCTCGATATCCACCACGTAGCCCTTTCCGGCGGTGTCATGCAGAATCTGACCATGGCAAAAGAACTGCCCGAAGCCCTGCGTGCAACCGGCCTCATCCCGCTGACACACAAACATGTGCCACCCAATGACGCCTGCATCTCTCTGGGACAGGCTGCCTGGGGCCAGTACAAATTGTTACTTGATCAAAACAAAGGATAATCCGTGCGGACCATCTTCTATTGCTTTTTCATCCTCCTGATAACCTGTCCGGCCCTTGCTGCCAGTCCCTGTGCGACCGATGCCCCCTGCTCCCCGGCTCTGGTTGATTCGGTGATAATAGGTGAGGAAACAACCGGCTTTGATATCAACGTCAACTACCCGGTCCTCTGCTCGGAGGAGGCCACACGGACCATTCGCGACGCCGTGCTCAACGGACTCAACGAGTTCAAGTTGATCCATCCCGACCACGATCTGACCGATTTTCCCCATCGCTACACCATGGACACCCGTTATGCAGTGCAGAGCGCGGCGAATGGTCGCCTGACATCAGTGCTGCTGCATGTCTCCGTGTATACCGGTGGCGCACACGGCAATCACTGGCCCGTCACATGGTTATTTGAAATGGGCAGAGGGCAGCAGGTCTTTTTGAGCGATATCTTTACTGATGCGCAACAGGGGCTACACGCTATCACCCCAATGGTTCGTCAGCAGTTACGGGACAAACTCAAGGAGTGGACTGCCGAAGATATGCTCTTGGACGGCACCACGCCGGTGCTGAGCAATTATGAAGATTTTCTGGTCAGTGATGAGGGAATGACATTTCACTTCGCACACTATCAGGTGGCCCCCTATGCGGCGGGAGAACAGACCGTTTTCATTCCGTGGGCAGATATCCGACAGCTTGTCCGGCCAGAATTCATGGCCGTCTTCCCCAGCGGAGCGAAGTAAGCGCCCGTAACAAAGCAAATGAAAAGGCCCGCCGTGATTCTCACGGCGGGCCTTGTTCTGGTTTAATTACAACCGACTGAACTCATCGTCATCATCGGATGGAGGCAACGCTCCGACCGGTTCTCTCCGCTTAGGAGCGATATCACCCATCTCAAAGAAGCTGATGGCTATCTGCAACTGCTGCGCCTGAGCAGCCAACTGTTCGGATGTCGAAGCCAACTCCTCGGATGCGGAGGCGTTCTGTTGCACCGACGAATCCAGGTGACTGACACCGGCGTTGATCTGATTCACACCCTGAGACTGTTCATGGCTGGCTGCGGCAATATCTTGAACCAGTTCCGATGTCTTCTGGATGTCGGGCACCATCTTCTGGAGCATGTCACCGGCCCGTTCAGCCACGGCCACACTGTTGCTGGAGAGTTCACTGATCTCGGAAGCCGCCTTACCGCTTCGCTCGGCCAGCTTGCGAACCTCGGCTGCCACGACGGCAAACCCCTTGCCCTGCTCACCGGCACGAGCGGCCTCGATGGCGGCGTTCAGTGCCAGCAGGTTGGTCTGGCGTGCAATTTCCTCAATGATGCTGATCTTATCGGCAATATCACGCATGGCAGTAACGGTTCCGGCAACAGCCTCACCACCACTTTCGGCATCCTCGCGGGCCTGATTCGAGATGGACTCGGTCACTGCGGCATTTTCCGAATTCTGGGTGATGCTGGCGACCATTTCATCAACGTTTGAGGAAATCTCCTGCACATTACCGGCCTGAGAATTGGCGCCTTCCGATACGATCTCAGCGGTTGCAGACAGTTCTTCCGCGCCTGAAGCGACCGTTGCCGCAGCCATCGACACCTCATTGAGGGTACGATTGAGCTGATTGACCATGGCCTGCATGCATCCATACACGGAATCCGGGCTGAAGTTGCCAGTAAACCGCACACCCAGCTTTCCTGCAGCAATCTGCTTGGTCACATTCACCAACTGAATGGGGTCCTTACCAAGAACACGGAGAGTCGTTCTCGTGATCAGTATACTCACACCAATACCAAGGAAGATACCGATAAAGCCGATGGTCATGGCCACAATGCCACTTGTCTCGGCGTTGTCATCCGTTGATATGACCTTGGCCTCGACCAGCTCCTTTGCCAAGGCAGCAATGGCATTGACTTCCGGTTCAATGGCATGGACGGCAGCACGCATATCGCCGATTATGCCCTTGATGCGCGTATCCTCTGCGACCAAAGCCTCAAAGGACTGACGATAGGCATCCGCCATCCGCACGGCATTCTCCACGTACTCAGGAGCAGCATCGGAATCCTTGAATGCTTGCACCAGCTTGTCGAGGCTTGCATTGGTCCTGCCCACGTACTTGTCGCTACCACGCAGAAGGTAATCCTTCTCGCCACGACGGACCATCAGAAGCAGCCCCTTGACGTCTGGCACAAATAACTGCTTGAGCGGCTCTTCCATCTGATGAGCAGCATCCCGAACCGACTCGTATGCCCCTTCGGACAAGGTGTTTCTGTATAGATCAAACGCGGCGACATACCTGTTGAATCCACTTTCGACAGCGGTCAGCTTCGCATCCTTTTCGGTTCGATCTGCCAATTCCTGTCGAAAAGACTCCATGGTTGCCAGCATCCGACGCGTATACTTTGCATCATTGGTGCGCGCAAAATCCTTTTCCCAACGTCGCATAAGCAACAGGTCAAGATACAGATCCTGCACCTGATGCTTGGAAAATGCCTCTTCTGCATCATGAACCACGGAACGAAACGCTCCCTGAAGCCCGGATTCATGGTCCAATCCGCGACGCTGCCACGCTTCAACCAATGAGTTGAACGCTGCTTCGTATTGTGCAGCAGAAGCCTTGATGGATTGGGCCTTGGATTCAAGATCAGCCTCGCCGATATCTCGTGCCAGTGATTCGATCAACTGAGCGTTATCAACGACTTTGGCGAGATTCTCCTTGAGTTGGCCGGTGTACTTCATATCCTTGCGGAGAAGAAAATCCTTCTCGTTTCGGCGGCACTCAAGCATGGCTATTTCGGCATCAAGAGCCAATGTCTCAATACGTACTTCCTTATCAATGAGGCTGTCGAACTCGCTTACGGCACTACTCATTGAGAACTGATAGATTCCCATGACAGCCAGCAGCAAGGCCAGAATCAGCCCAAAACCACCCAAGAGTTTTGTCTTCAATGTCACATCATTGAACATAGTGATCTCCAATATATAAAACTTACAACTAACGTGAATCAATTATCGCCGATAAAGCAGACGACACGCTTTCAGCATGCAGGACGTGCAAAGCCCCAGACAATGATAATTGTTAAATCGGTTGGGTTTAGCTGCTCATACATGAACATTCCGATGGATTAACCGAATGATTCGGTTGAGCAGAAAAAAGGGCTGAACCTGATGGCTCAGCCCGTATTCTATACTGAATCGGTTTTGCCTGTCCTACACGAGCTTTTTCAGCTCTCCTTCCAAAACCGCAAGATACTCTTCAAGCATTTCCGGCTGGATGTCACCCATGTGTCCGATCCGAATGATCTGGCGACAACCGGATTGTTCCAAGGCAGCGTTGAGCTTGCCATAGCCCGGGTCCATCAAATATCCATGAGCGCGCATGGCTTCCTTGATCCCCAGCTTGAGCTGTGCCTGGGTAACTCCTTCCGGGCACACCACAGTCGACACCGTGGGAGAACGGTAGCCTTCGGGAGCGAACATTTCAAAACCGTCGAGGCCATCCACCCACTTTTCCACCATGCCGCGCATCTGCAGATGGCGGTCGAACCGGTTCTGTACACCTTCCTCGTTCACGATACGATCGAGCTGCACGTACATCTGATTGGCGAGGGTGCAGTTGGGGGTGGTCAGTGTCTGATTCTTACGGGCAGGGACCAACTGTCTGGTGATATCGGTCGCGTGTCCCTTGTTGGTAACCCGTTCGGCTTTCTCTTCAGCTTCCTTGGAGACAAAGCCAATGCCGAAACCGGCAGGCAGGGCCAGTGATTTCTGAGTGGCGGTAACATAAATGGCCGCGCCGGAGTTGACGAGATCAAGGTCGGTCCCGCCAAAAATCGATACACCATCCACCATGGGCAGGGCGTCATATTTTCTAATGAGCGCACAAACCGCTTTCATGTCGTTCATCACGCCTGTGGAAGTCTCGTTGTGCGTGAAGGAAACAACAGCAGGTCGCAGGCTGTCCAGTCGCTCCTCCAGCTTTTCCAGATCAATGGGCTGCCCGTACTCGAACTTGAGATTCTCGGCGTTTTTCCCGTTGGCAACGGCAATATTGTAGTAATGATCGCCGAAAGCGCCCACAGACACGTTGAGCAATGTTTCATCGTCCGCAACGAGGGAGCGTATCGAAGCTTCCATGGCGGATGAACCGGAACCGAGGAACAACACTGGCTCGTACATGTCACCGCAGCCGGAGAGTTTCCGCAGATTCTCGCGAATGGGGCCGAAGCGAAGTTCGTTTTCCGCATCGCGATGGCCGAATTCAGGTAACAGAGCGGCCTCTTTGACGTCCTGTCGGATATATGTAGGTCCGGTAATGAAGAGTTTCAATTGGGCGAAATTCGGCTTCGTCATGGTATATGTCCCCCTTGGATAGGTGTGGTTCGGATGGGACACCGTTAATATACCGGCAAAAGGCGAAAGTCCAGAGCTGGAGGGGCTTGATGCATGATAAAAGAATTCCCATAATGCAATATTGACAAGCACCCCTGTACCGTGTTCCGAAAAGGAGCGGGACTTGCCAATGGAATAAAAAAGATTATCGTTTCCCAAGGGAGACACAGACAGACACAAGTCCGCATAACCCCGAAAAATGCAGGTTGATCACCACACTGCTCGCATTGCTGCGTGCAGGGTGTATCGGTTTCCGATACTTGCCAACCATAGAAAGAGGGCGTAATCAAATCCTCTTCACCTTTTTCCATGGAGATTATCTAGACATGGCCCAGTTAGGACCCCATATATCCATTTCCGACGAACAATTGATTTCGCGCGCCCTTGGCGTGGTTGACATGGAACAGTACCAGCACTGGCCTGAGGGCGTGAAGATGCTCGCATCCAATCTCGCCGCAGAGCTGTTCATGGTCCGTTACAACCCGTTCATCGACCCTGACCTTGTGCGCAAGTCCGTGGACCGACGCCTCAACATGTCCAAACCGATGCTCGACAGGGAGTTTGCCACCATCCTGTCCAACGGTATCGATCTTTTCTGGGAACGGTTTGACGCCGAACAGTCTTTCCGCGACGAACTCGTGGAACAACTGAAAATTTTCATGCCCGAGAGCGGCATTGGCGACGCACCGAACCTGCGCATCGAATCAGCCACAGACGCCACCGACCTGCGTATGGAACTGCCGCTGCTGGTTCTTTTCCCCGAGACCGAAGCCCAGATCAGAGGCATCGTCCGACTGGCCAATGAGCTTGGATTCGGCATCATCCCCCGCGGTGGCGGAACCGGTGCGACCGGCGGTGCCATTCCGGCCACAGAGCGCAACGTCATTCTGTCGCTGTCCCGCTTCAAAAAGATTCTCGACGTCGATGCACAGGACAAAACCATCACGGTCCAGGCCGGTGTCATCACGTTGGACGCCATCAAGGCCGCGGCAGAGAAAGACCTGCTGCTGACCGTGGACCCTGCTTCCAAGGCCGGTTCTTCGCTGGGTGGTAACATTTCGGAAAACGCTGGTGGCCCGTTCGCCTTTGAGTACGGCACTACCATCGACAATATCCTGCACTACCGCATGGTCACCCCCACTGGCGACCTGATCGAGGTACGCCGCAAGGATCATCCTCGTCACAAAATCTACGAAACAGATACCGCTGTATTCGAGATATTCGACGAGAACGGTCGTCAGATCGACACCGTCAGCCTGGGCGGCAACGACATCCGTGGCGAAAAGCTGGGCAAAGACGTTTCCAACAAGTACCTGGGCGGCCTGCCCGGTGTGCAGAAGGAAGGCGTTGATGGTATCATCACCGAAGCCAGCTTCATCTGCTACCCCCGCCTCACACACTCCCGCGTCCTGTGCCTCGAATTCTACGGCCGATCCATGATCAACGCCATGTACGTCATCAAGGACGTGGTCGGTCTGCGCGACAAGATTCGCGACGAGGGTGATCTGGTCAAGATTTCCGCCCTTGAAGAGTTCGGCCCCAAGTATGTACAGGCCATCGAGTATCAAGCCAAATCCACGCAGTACGAAGGCGACCCGATTTCCGTCCTTATCCTGCAACTGGATTCCGACGATCAGGAAGCACTGGATGCGGCAAGCCAGACCATTGTCGCCCTGGCCCAGCCGTATGAGGGTGTGGATATTTTCAGCGCCCGCGACGAGAAGGAAGCCGAGTTGTTCTGGGAAGACCGCCACAAGCTGTCGGCCATTGCCAAGCGCACTTCCGGCTTCAAGATCAACGAGGACGTCGTCATCCCCATGGATGTCATTCCGGATTTCTCCGACTTCCTCGAAGACCTGAACCTGATCTACCTGGCAAAAATCTACAAGACCACGCTGGAAAAGATCGTGGCCATTGAAGCGGTCAACAACGAAGACCCGGATATAGCCGAGGCCTTTGAGCGTGTGCGCGCCATTCTTGACGGCGAGATCACATCCAAGGATTTCTCCGACACCGAGCAGGAAGCCCAGTGTCGGTTCCTGTTCCTCAAGCTGCGCGACACCTATCCGAAGGCAGATCGTGAAATCAAGGCGTTGTGGCAGGATATGCAGCTCAAGCGCATCGTCATAGCCAACCACATGCATGCCGGTGATGGCAACTGTCACGTTAACCTGCCCGTCAACTCCAACGACCAGGAAATGCTCGCCTCGGCCCACGAAGCCGCGGATGAAGTCATGACCAAGGTTCTCGAGATGGGCGGTGAGGTTTCGGGTGAGCACGGCATCGGTATCACCAAGATCGCGTTCCTCGGCGAGGAAAAGATCAAGGCGCTGGTGGACTACAAGAAGATCGTGGACCCGAAGAACGTCTTCAACCCCGGCAAGCTGACCCAACGCCAGTTGCCCAGCAAGCCGTTCACTTTCTCCTTCAACCGACTCATCAACGACATCGACGCTACGGAGCTGAAGGATCGGCAGGCGCTCATGGCCCTGCTCAAGAACATCCAGACCTGCACCCGCTGCGGCAAGTGCAAACAGGTCTGCCCCATGTACCATCCGGTCAAGGGAATGATGTTCCACCCGCGCAACAAGAACATCTCCCTCGGTGCGCTCATCGAGGGTATCTACTACTCGCAGATCCAGACCGGTGAGCCTGCTCCCGAGCTGATGGATCAGTTGCGCGATCTCATGGACCACTGCACGGCGTGCGGCAAGTGTCAGGCGATCTGCCCGGTCAAGATCGACTCTGCGGGGTCCGCGCTTTCCATGCGTTCGTTCCTGGACAGCAAAGGCAAGTCGGGTCATCCGATCAAGCAGATCATTTTAAAAAACCTGGCCAAGAATCCGGCTGGCAGCGTCCCGGTAACTGCCAAACTGCTGTCTGTTGGTCAATCGGTGCAGGACAAGACGCTGGGCATGATCCCGGCGCGCTGGCTGTCTCGGGTCGAATCCCCGATGTTCAAGCATCGCAGCCCTTCCGTTGATTTCAAGAACCTTTCGGAAGAACTGAATCTCGAATCCGGTTCCATTTTCAAGAACCCCCGTGCCAAGCGGGACGAGACTGTCCTGTACTTCCCCGGTTGCGGAGCATCGCTTTTCTCCCGGTCCATCGGCATGGCCTCGGTTTACCTGCTGCTCAAGTCAGGGGTGAACGTAGTGCTGCCCGATCACCACATGTGCTGCGGGTATCCCCTGCTCGCCAGTGGTTGCGAAGAGGCGTACAAGACGAACCGTCACCGCAACATTCAGGAATTCCTCGACCTGCTGGTCAAAACCGGTAAGGCCGGCCTGAAGGCAACGACCCTGCTCACGGCCTGTGGAACCTGTCGCGAATCCCTGGGAACCTATGATTTCTCGGGCGAGCTGGCCGATCCGCTTGCGCATATGGATGTCATGCAGTTCCTCATGGATCGCATGCCCTCTCTGCGCCAGACCGAACCCATCGTGTACCACTCTGCCTGCCATGCTGAATGGGTGGATGCGCCCAAGCTCAAGGCAGCGGAGATGTACCGCTCCGGTTTGGCAAAGATCACCAACACTGATGTTGCTCTCTCCCCGGGTTGCTGCGGCGAATCCGGCCTCGGAGCACTGACGTCACCCGGCATCTACAATCAGTTGCGCGGCCGGAAGCAGGATCAGTTGCAATCCGATCTTGCCGGTAACAGCGAGAAGCCGATCGTGGTTGGTTGCCCGTCATGTAAAGTCGGCATCAAGCGCTCCATGCTCCAACTGAAACGGAACAACCGCGTCATGCACACAGCCGAATATCTGGCCGAATGCGTGGGCGGCAAGAAGTGGACAAAAGAACTCAAAGAGCTTTTGCAATCAGTTGAACGCAAAGGCAACGCCTAGTAAAAACGATCCCCCGAAAGTCCTGACTTTCGGGGGATTTTCATTCCTTCCATATTCCTTTTCTGTTTGAATTCTGGCATTCTGTCCCCATTGAACGACATACACGAATCGGGTTTTCCCGGTTGTTGATCACACTGCCATCATGTTGCCATGACTGGCGATTACAATGGAAACTTTGACCAACGCAGAATAATCATGGAAGACACCATCACCAAACCCCGCACCCCCTGGATCGCCGCCGCCATCAGCTTCCTCGCCACCGGACTGGGCCAACTTTACAACGGGCAATGGCAAAAAGCGCTGCTGTTTTTCGCTGCCGAATTGCTCGCGGGAGTCGGTATCCTGCTGAACATGGGGACCTTTCAGTCCATGCTGCTCGGCATCAGCGCATTGCTTATCATCAACATCGCATTTGCAGCCGAAGCGTACATCGCAGCCCGCAAGCTGTATGACTACACGCTCAAACCCGTAAACAAAATGTGGGTCTATGTGGTTTTTCTTGTGGTGACGGCGGCCATCAGCGGTTCGCTCGATTCCTTCCTTAAAGACAAATCCTACGAGACCTTCAAGATCCCCTCCTCGTCAATGCTCGACACATTGCGACCGGGCGACCACCTCATGGCCGAACGTCTGGCTATTGGAGAGCCGATCGAACGCGGGGACATTGTCATATTCACAACCCCCGACTCTGATAAGAACTTCATCAAGCGAGTGGTAGCGCTCCCGGGTGAGACCATCGAAATCGCCGACAAGACAGTGTTCATCAACGGAAGGGAACTGGAAGAACCGTATGCCCAGTTCACCAAGGATGACTATGAGGCCGACCGTGATACTTTGACATCACGCCAACTCGAAGACGATCAGTTTTTCCTGATGGGAGACAACCGCGACGAATCGTACGATTCTCGTTTTGTTGGAGCAATACCACGCAAAGCCATCATCGGCAGAGCGTTGTACATCTATTTCCCGGGAGGAAAAGAGGAACGGGGCTGGTTCAGCCGATTCGGCATTCCTGTCCAGTAATCACCATAGCTCAGGGGAAACGAGTACGCCCTGCGTCATGTTGACCTTGAGAGGGTATACTCTGGTGATGTCGAGCGCCTCCATGTAGCCCAACACCAAAATGAGATTGGTCAGTCGGCTCGGGGCAAAGGCGCTCTTGAAATCACTGTCGTCCTTTGCTGTCCACTGGGCAAGGGCTTCATGCACCTGCGAGCGCGTATAGTATGGAAGCCGTTGTCCCAACAATTCGGGGATGGCATAAAAATGCACGCCACCAATGCCGACAATGCGCTGTGTGCCGGACTGTATCCGGTTGACCAAATCTGATGGCATGTTCAGGTTTGCGTGCGTTTTGACAAACTGCAAGGCGCGCTGCGCTTCTTCTTCGCTTATGGGGTTGGGAGAGGAAAAACGGTTGGCATTTTTGCCCTGAATGATGCTGATGACGGCGTTTTTGAAGGGAACCGACGCCATTTGGTCGGAGAAGAACAACATACCGCCATCATCTCTGCGGGTGGTCATGGTTTGCAATCCGCCGCCGATATCCCAGACCAGCAGCTCGTCATCCCTGCTTTTGGTGGATTCGCGAACCGAGTGGTAACTGATCAGTGATGCCTGTTCCTTCGAGAGAATACGGCACTGGATACCCAGTTCTTCCTCAATGATGGCAAAGAATGCTCGCCCGTTCTTGGCTTCGCGGAATGCAGAACCGCCCACTGCAGAAAAATGCATGGCTCCAACCCCAAGCGCCGCCTTTTTCATGGCTTCCAGCGCGACCATGCCCTCTTCGAGGGTCTCCCTACTGTAGTTCCCATCGTAGGAACGGGCCATGTCTTCAGCGAAGTCGACCTTCCGGGCATCTTCGTAGACCACCTTGGTGATCTCACCCACCAGAACATCCACATCAGCCACTGTACATTTGATGACGGCTGAACCAATGTCAAAAGCAGCCCGCCGAACAATACGCCTTTGCTCGGCCAGTCCGGAACTGCTGACGATCAGAGCGCCCAGCAGGCACGTAAAGAAAACCACTCGATGAAACATCGACAACGCCTCCCCGCGTTTATAGCGGGGATTGTAGTAAAAATAACTGAAAGCCGCAATAAAGAGAAAATCTTTTACTGCTTGGTTGATCGATAGGTCTTTTTATTCCGTCGCAACTGGTATTTACGGACAGCTCGATTGTGTTCTTTCAGGGACTTGCTGAAGTAATGTGAGCCGTCGCCCTTGGCCACGAAGTACAGATACGAATGGGATTCCGGCTCAAGCACGGCCTTGATGGCATCCAGGCCGGGAGAGCAAATGGGACCGGGGGGCAGTCCTCGGCGCGTATACGTGTTGTAGGGATTACTCTTGTCCTTGAGATGCACGCGACGCAGGTCTCCGTCGAACGCCTCGCCAAGGCCGTATATGATTGTGGGATCGGACTGGATGAGCATTCCCCGCTTCAAACGGTTCTGAAACACCCCGGCAATACGGGCGCGCTCGGTTACGTCCCCGGTTTCCTTCTCCACGATGGAGGCAAGGATGACCGTCTTGTGCAGCTCTTCCCACTCGGGAAGGCCGTCCGGCCACGCTTTGCGGGCATTGTTGAAAAATTCCTTGATCATGGTCTCGGCCATGTACACGGACTGATCGCCCTGCGGTGGGGTCAGAAGATATGTTTCGGGGAAAAGATACCCTTCTGCGGTGTCGGCCTGTATGCCATAGCGGTCGAGGAGTTCCCGGTCGGCAACGGCACTGGCAAAGCTTTCACGGCTGCCAATACCCGCTTCTTCCACCTTCATTCCCGTCTGCCACCATGTCAGCCCTTCACGGACCGACACCCGTTTCATGATACCGGCGGAAGTGGTCAGCTCGTGCAGGATTTCCCCAGGCACCCAGCCGGTGTTGAGCTTGAATTTTCCAGCACGAATAGACGAACTTTTGCCCTGTTCCATGGCCAGGCCACGGAACCGAAGCGTATCGGTTATCAAACCGGCTTCCTTGAGATTTCTGGCAATGGTGGTGAATATCTGTCCCGGTTCCACCCGAAAGATGACATCGCGCCCGGGGGTCTCGGGAGGCACGGTAAGGAACTGCTCCTGCTGCCACGCCTTGAAATAGAAATACCCGCCGCTTCCGAGGGCTGCCATGAGCAACAGAGAAGTAAATGCTATGATCAGTGTCCGCTTTCGAGCCATGAACGTAAAATAATGACGGCGGCCTGACTGTCCAGTGCCATCTTGCGTTTCCTGCCGCGCACGTCGGCAGCATTGAGTTCTTCTTCGGCCTGCGCGGAAGAGAGCCGTTCGTCCATGAGGAGAATCGGCTTGTCCGTACGCCGTTCCAGACTCTGGGCAAAGTTCCGAGCCTGTCGGGTCGTCAGCGTATCCTCACCATCAAGGGAAAGAGGCAACCCGACCACCACGGTTTCGATGGATTCCTTTACAATGATATCGAGGATTTCGTCAAAGAGAGCGTCACGCGTGGTCCGGACAATGGTTTTATAGGGAGATACCAGCGTTCCGGTCGGATCGGACACAGCCAATCCCACACGCTTGAGGCCAAAATCTATTCCAAGGGCTCGCATACCAGGAGTGCTCCTCTAAATGGTACCGTGATCACCGTTAGCGCCATCAGGCGGCAGGGATATAATTGCTGCCAAGAACATACCCTCGTCCTTCCAGAAATTCCATAATATCATCGCGCGCTCCCCGGCTGCCCACATACGGGATACAGAAGCCATCGCCCGGAACCGGGATATCATTCCTGTTGTGAACCGGTATGCCGTTGACCACGTTCCCGATCTTGCGGGGATCGACATCATAGTAGGCAGCGAACTCCACGCCACACTCCAGCAGCAGGTCTGCCCGCTTGCGCGTGGTCCGTCCCGAGCCGAGGATGTGCACCTCGGGATGATGAGGATTATTGGCCGCCAACCAGCGTGCGAGATATTCGGTCTTGATGCGGTAAAAGGCGTCCACATCATAGCGCGGATGATTACGCGACAAGCGTGTGGGCGGATCGTTCCAGACCATCAGCTCTTCATCGACTTTCGCCATCCGTACTCCGGCTTCCAACCACCGAAGCAACAGCTCGTAATCTTCCGGAAAATCGCCATCAATGTATGGCCCGTGCCGCTCGATACACTCCCGTCGGTACATGATGGATGGGTTGGGAACCGGAAACTCCACGAACCGATTCAGGCTGATGGCCTCATTGGTCAGCAGCGTATTGGTCCAGTCCACATAGTAGGCGTATCCGGCGCATTCCGAACGACACCCGCCGAAACGGACACGGCAACCGGCCAGTCCAACATCAGGGTTCTCGTCGAGAAGTTGCGCCTGCGCACGCAAACGATGGGGCAGCATCTCGTCATCCGCATCCATCCGCGCAATGTAACGACCGACGGACGCTTCGATGGCGGCATTGGCTGCGGCAATGACACCGCCATGCTCTATGGAAAAGGTACGAATGCGGGAATCCCGGCGCGCATATTCGGCCAGGATTCCCGCAGTATCATCAGTTGAGCCGTCATCAACGGCCACCACCTCGAAGTCCACCCCCACCTGTGACAGCACACTGTCCAGCGCTCCGGCCACGGTATCCCCGCAATTGTAGCAGGGTATGGTCACGGATATGGAGGGACTGACCGGCATTACACCAGGCCTGCCTCGGTCTTTTTCTGGTGGACGGATTTCTTGATCCGGCAAATGGAGCAGACACCGACACTGGTCGGGGAGCCACACTCTTCGCACGGTTTCAAATCAGCGCCGATCTCCTTTTCCAGTTCGGCAAAGGCTGCCTTACCACGCTGAAGGAACCCGTTGTAGAACTGGAACTTCTGCCCGGGACTACGGTACTCCAGCTCTCCCCACAACTCCTTGTGGTTGGTGAAGCTGGCGCCGGTTGAATAGGGACACGGATCGGAATGAATCTCGATGCCCTTGAGGAATGCGTAGTTGGCGGTTTCGAACTCCGTCAGTCGGAACAGCGGCTTGACCTTGCGGACAAACCCCTCGGCTGCGGGCAGTACCGGACCTTGATCGGAAAGAAACGCTGTATCCCATCGCAATGTATTGGCGAACAGGCGGGCGACTTCATCATCAAGGTTGTGACCGGTGGCCAGCGCATCGTATCCGCCTTCACGGGCGATCCTATTGAAGTGATGGCGTTTCATCTTGCCGCAGACGGCACAGACCGGGCGATCAACGAATTCGTTCACATCGCTAATCGGCAGGCCCCACTTCTCCATCTCGAACACTTCGAGATTCAGTTCATTTTTTTCGCAGAAATCTTCGACCTTTTTTCGCGCCTTCCAGGAGGAATCGGGAATACCAAGGTCAATATGCAGGCCGGTGACATCGTATCCCTGCAACTTCAGTTCAAGCATGAGGCCAAGGGAATCCTTGCCGCCGGAAAGGGCAACCAGAATACGCTCGTCATGGGTGAACATCTTTTCGCGGCGGATGGCTGTTGCCACCTGCTTGGAAAAAAAGAGCGGGAAACATTCGGGGCAGAAGCCGGCGTTATGGCTCGGCAATGCCACACAGGCCAGTTTTTTACAGCGGGAGCACTTCATTGATTCCTCCCTATCCAGCTGATGTGACTTTTCGAACCATCAACGTATCGCCCATGTGTAGCTTGCGATCCGCCGTGAGCAGTTCGCCATCGCGAACAACAATTGCCATGGTCGAACGGAGTTTCAGCCTGTTCAGGACTGCGAGCACGGTCTTGGTGTTGCCGAGCTCGACTACTTTTCCGTCCGGTTCCAGATGGACTGTTACCATATCGTTATCTCCTTTCCGTCAACCATATTGACTGTCAACGGGCTGAGGGACACTACGCAGTAACCTTGGTGAGTTCAAGCATTGAAAAGTGCACGAAACCGAATATACTGGCACCTTTCCGGGTTGAGGTTAGAATCTTTCAAAATAAAAAGAACCATATTGACCCAAAAGTGTTCTATCGATTAGGATAGGTCACAGGTTGTATTCCAAGGAGGATTTCATGAACCAACCGAAGATTCTCGTTGTCGACGACGAAAAACACATCCGCATGCTCTACAGGGAAGAACTTGAGGCGGAAGGATATACCGTTGCAACTTCCGACGGTGAAGAAGAAATTCTTGACGTTATCGAAAGGGAAAAACCGATAATTGTCATTCTGGACATCAAGCTGGGCGTAAATCGATCTGGCCTTGACCTGCTGCAGGAGATCAGAGCCAAAGACCAGCAGATTCCAGTCATCCTTTCCACCGCCTACGACTCGTTCCAGCACGATCTCAAATCCATTGCCGCCGACTATTACGTCGTAAAATCCGTAGACCTGACGGAACTGAAAGACAAAGTCAGAATGGCCCTCAATAAGGCTGGCGTTTAGGCAACCCCTAACGACACCCCTTTTACCGGCGTTTCTCTTCACCGAGAAGCGCCGTTTTTGTTCCGACTCGGTTTGACACGGTCAAGTTAGCAAAGTAAATGCAGATTGCACGACTCGGTAGCGCATATCGCGTTGTACCACCCGTTCGAATCAGGAGACCTTGATGTCGCAATTAGCAAATAATAACCAATACTTTGCCATATCGCCCCTTATTATCCGCCCAAACTCATGTGCTGAGTTCGGCGTATATTTGCGACATGAAAACTACTACGTGCTGTTCAATGCCGGAGGCCGGACATTCACCCAGGACAAACGGCAGGAACTGGTCAATAACAATGTCCTGCAGGTCTATATCGCCAACAGGGATCGGGACCTGTACCGTCACTATCTGCTCGATAACATTTCCGGCGTTCTGGATGACGAGAGCATTCCCGTGGCAGAACGTGCGCAGGCCTGGACCAATTCGGCCACCGTGCTCGGCAAGGAACTGTTCGAGGACAACCTGCCCGGACCAGCGTTTGAAAAGCGGTACCTGCGGTTTGAAAAACTCATTGAGTCCACGGCCACATTCCTGCAGTCGCCCAAGTCGCTCAAGCATCTTTCGAGCCTCATCAACAAGGGGTATGAAACTTACCACCACGGCATCAGCACCATGGTTTATGCCGTCACTCTGATGCAGGAATTCGAGTATGACGAGTACAAAACCCTGACTTGTGGAATGGGGGCGCTCATTCACGACATCGGCAAAACAGCACTCCCTGCCGAAATAATCAATCAGGACCCTGACAAGCTGGAGCCTGATGAGAAAGATATTCTTGCCCTGCACCCCATGGTCGGAGCGCGGACGTGTGCAACCTTCAATCTGCCGACCATCGCGACCAACTGTATCCTGTTTCACCATGAACGGGCCGACGGCAAAGGGTATCCGACCAAAGCGGTCAGCTCCGACCTGCCCATGCACACCAAGATCGTCGCCCTGGCCAATACGTACGATAACCTGACGCGTAACCAGCCATATAGAAAAGCCTTGAAACCATTTCAGGCACTCAAGGCCATCATGGAAGACGACGGCGCCACGGACAAAATTTTGCTCAAGAAATTCATCGAGTTACTCTCGCGAGCAAAGATCACCTAACCCCGGTTTATCCGCGTCAGTCACCGACATTCCGCTTGCCCAGCGGCACGGTACGTGGTAGCCGCTTCAAATGTTCGATTTCTTTTCACCCGAAGCGCTGCAGCGGTATGCCATACTGGCACCCGGCCTGCTCATCGCTCTGGTCTGTCACGAGGTAGCCCACGGCTATGTGGCCTATCTGCTCGGTGACCCTACGGCTAAATCACAAGGACGCCTGACGCTCAACCCGATCAAGCATCTTGACCCACTGGGAACGCTCGCCTTTTTCCTCGTTCATTTCGGATGGGCAAAACCGGTCCCCATCAATCCGAATTTCTTCAAGAATCCACGCAAAGGCATGTTGCTGACGGCCATTGCTGGTCCCGGCGTCAACTTTCTGCTTGCCGCCATATTCGCCCTGGTCATCCACATCCTGACATTCACACATTTTGAACAATCCCAGTTTACGGATACGGTCATCGTACCCCTGTATCTGATTTCGCAGGCAGGCGTTTTCGTGAACCTTATCCTGGGCGTTTTCAACCTGCTGCCCATTCCGCCACTGGACGGCAGCAACGTATTGGCGTACTTTCTCCCGCCTAACTTGGCATACAAGTACATGAGCCTGAACCGATACGGATTCATTATCCTCATCGGTATCATCATGGTCGGGCAGTTTTCCGGCTACTCCCTGGTCGGCGCGGTCATATTCCCGCTGGTCCGCGGAGCCGCGAGCCTGCTCGGCGTAACCATTTAACCCACATATATCATGAGCGAAAACAAACGCATCCTCTCCGGCATGAGGCCCACCGGCCCCCTCCACCTCGGTCACTACTTCGGCGTTATCGCCAACTGGCTCAAACTCCAGGAAGAGTACGACTGTTATTTTTTCGTGGCCGATTGGCACGCCATGACCAGCGAATACGCGAACCCCACCAAGATCAAGGAATTCGTTCCCGGTCTGGTTAAGGACTGGGTCGCAGCCGGCCTCGATCCCGAGAAGTGCGTGATTTTCCAGCAGTCCATGGTCAAGGAACACGCTGAACTCTATCTGTATTTCTCCATGATCACTCCGCTGGGTTGGCTGGAACGCAACCCGACCTACAAGGAAATCAAGGGCGAGTTGACGCAAAAAGACCTGAACACCCACGGTTTCCTCGGATACCCGGTTCTTCAGGCCGCCGACATCCTGCTGTACAAGCCTGCTGCCGTTCCCGTTGGCAAGGATCAGCTGCCGCACCTGGAATTGAACCGCGAGATCGCTCGCCGCTTCAACCACCTCAACGGCACAGAGCTGTTCCCGGAACCGGCTGATATGCTCACCGAAGAAGCCAAACTGCCCGGACTCGATGGACGCAAGATGTCCAAATCCTATGGCAACTCCATCATGCTTTCCGAACCCATGGATGAGATCGTTCCCAAGGTTCGCGGCATGAAGACCGATGAGAACCGCCTCCGCAAGTCCGATCCGGGCGATCCCGATATCTGCAACCTTTACCCGTACCACAAGCTGATGACCGATCCGGCCAAGCTGCCCGAGATTCAGGAAGGCTGCCGCAACGCAAGCTGGGGTTGTGTGGACTGTAAGAAGGTGCTGCTCGAATCCCTGGAACGTTTCCTCACCCCGCTGCACGAGCGCCGCGCCGCCTGCACGGACGAGCGCGTTCAGGAAATCCTTGAAGCAGGCAATGCCAAGGCTCGCACTTTTGCCGAGCAGACCATGGCCGAAGTCCGTAAAGTCACGGGATTCGACTTTTAATAAAATGGAAAAGACCGGATGGCCGTTTGCACGGCTGTCCGGTTAACGATGTATTCCCCGCCCCTTATTTTTGGGCAGGCAATACATCTTTTTATTTCAACCATTGTCAGTAAGACTGATTATGGTTACATAAAATTAAATAGAAACGCCCTCGCGCCGAGACATGTTGTCCGAGCGCCGCCTTCCTTCCCCCCGTTCGATGGCCAGACCGTTGATACGTCAAGCAAGGGAGAAAGGATGGGGGTCTGGGGTAAGGGGAGAGGGAACCTCTTTGTACAGGGAGGTTCCCTCTCCCCTTACCCCAGCCGCCGGAGGCCAAAACAAGGAGTCATTATGACTGCGCAAAAAGGTAGCACGGTTAAGGTTCACTACACAGGAACTCTGAAAGACGACGGCAGCCAGTTCGATTCGAGCGAAGGCCGCGACCCGTTGGAGTTCAAGCTCGGCGAAGGCATGGTCATCGCCGGTTTTGAAAAAGCTGTCATCGGTAAATCCGCTGGCGACTCCGCCACCGTGGAAGTACCGCCCGAAGAAGGGTACGGCGAGCCCAACGATCAGTTGGTATTCCAGGTTCGTAAAGAACAGATTCCGCCGAATGTTGAACTGGAAAAAGACATCATGCTTGAAATCCGCACCGAAGACGGTCAGCCCGCTTACGTGCGTGTCACCGATTTCGACGAAGAGATGGTCACCCTCGACGGCAACCATCCCCTCGCTGGCAAAACGCTGGTGTTTGATATCAACGTTGTCGAAGTTGCTTAAATAATTGCATGTTGATTAAATAAACGCCCCGCCCTTTGCTGTTTCGCTCGGGGCGGGGCGTTTTATATTGAGAGATGAGAGAGTTGAGAGATGAGTATTTCCAAACGCTGTTGTGACATCACCCCGTTTCTGGTCATGGAAGTTCTTGAAGCCGCACAGGAAATGGAACGTAACGGAGAATCCATCATCCATATGGAGGTGGGCGAGCCGGACTTCGATACCCCGGACTGCATCAAGCGGGCATCCTGCAAGGCGCTGGACAACGGGCACACCCACTATACCCACTCGCTGGGCATTATTGAATTGCGCGAAGCCATTGCAGAGGATTACCGGAAGAACTACGGAGTATCTGTTCAACCGGGGAACATTGCAGTCACGCAGGGAACAAGCCCGGCAATGCTCGCCCTTTTCTCGGCAATTCTTGAGGAAGGCGACAAGGTCATCACGTCCGATCCCTGCTATGCCTGCTACGACAACTTCATCTCCTTTGCCGGTGCCGAGTCGCTGAAAATTCCGGTCAGTGAAGAGGATTCCTTTCAGTTTCGTGTCTCTGCCATCCGCGAAGCCATTGCTGCCAATGACAATGTCAAAGCCATTCTGATCAACTCCCCGGCCAACCCGACAGGCTCCCTGCTCTCCGAAGAGCGCATGAAAGCCATTGCCGAACTGACGGAAGAGTTCAATCTGTGGATCATTTCCGACGAAATTTACAACGGCCTTGTATACGAAGGAGAGGCACATTCCATCCTCGAATACACGGATCGCGCCTTTGTTTTGAACGGTTTTTCCAAGCTCTATGCCATGACCGGCTGGCGTCTGGGCTATCTCATTGCGCCACAGGACTTCATCCGCACGCTTCAGACTGTCTGTCAGAACTTCTTCATTTCCGCGAACAGCATGGCCCAATGGGGCGGCGTGGCGGCACTGAAGGAAGCGGACCTCGACGTTGCGCACATGAAAAAGACCTACAACGAGCGGCGCATTTACATACTCGACCGCCTCAAAAAGATGGGTTTCAATATCAAAAATGATCCCACCGGCGCATTTTACGTGCTGGTTAACATGCGCCATTTGGCCGAAAAATTCGACGGCTCCTCCCTCAAATTGGCCTATGACATTCTTGAAAAAGCCAAGATCGGCGTCACTCCCGGTATCGACTTCGGGCCCGGCGCAGAAGGATTCATCCGATTTTCCTACGCCACGGCAATGGATGACATCAAAGAGGGCATGGATAGACTGGAGAAATATCTGGAGCTTTACGCGTAACACCCTGACCAGATTAAAACAGCATTTACAGCAAGATACACCCCTTTCACGCCCTAAAATCCAATCAGGGTGTGAAAGGGGTTTCCATTGTGCTACCGCTCAAAACGGTTAAATCTTCTTCGCAAAAAAACCGATAATCCCCGTCATCCTGCGACTAAAAAGCTACAAACTGCTTACTAAAACACGCTTCATTTAGCTTCGTCTTACCTCATTCAGTAGTTTTTCAGCATGCAATATCCCCGTGTATCATCTTGATAGCTTCCACGTTTTTCCCAAAAAAAAGAGACTCTCAAACAGTTTTGAGAGCCTCATGTTTTCATCAAACCGGAATATGTGCGCTACAATCGGTAGATCGCTACAGCTATTTTAGCACCCACTATGCACGAAACACACGCGGAACATTGGCAGTATCTTCAAGGCGGAATCCTGCGTTCATGATCTGATCGCGCAGTGAATCCGATGCTTCAAAGTCCCTGCTCTCACGCGCTTTCTGCCGATCTGCGAGCATTCCCTGCACCTCTGTGGGGAGATCGGAAAGCGGAATAGGCATCTGTGCGTGATCAAGAATACCGAGAATTCCATCCACGACCCGCAATTCTTCAAGGCAACTTTTTGCAGCCGCCCCGGTAAGTATCCCCTTCGCGGCCCAGCCGTTGACCTCTTTCACGAACTTGAAAAGCACAGGCCAGAAGTGATGCAGGGCCGCATCGTCTTCCATTGCCGTCTTGAAACCGGCCTTGAGATTGAACACTGCCTGCTCCACTTCCGAGGATATGACATCCCCATGATTGTCGCTGGCTAATGTGAGCACTGCGGCACATTCCTGAATCTTGCGCCAGTTACGCGCCCACATTTTCAGGTTGTCCTGGGATGCACACAGCGGTTTGCGGCTTGCGGCCGAGAGCAGCCAGAAACGAGCCGCGCGGAATCCGCCCAGTGTTTCAGCTACGGAGATCAGGTCACCATCGGCACCGTCTGTTGCCTGCTGGCAGACCATCCATGCCTGCAACTCACGCCCTGCCGTGGACCAGATAGCCCGCAGGTTTTCGAGATGCGGAAAGCGGTGCTTCTCGCTACCGATCATGATGTCGGTCCGCTTCTGTGTGGTGAGGGCCGTTGCCGCGTGCTGCAAGAACCAGCTTGGGCGCACATTGCCCCACTCGGTTTCCAGCACTTCCCCGCGTTTGAGATCAAGAAGCGTGGCTCGTTTCAGCAAGGTAAAATCAAGGGGGTTGTCCTTTACATAGCTTCCGAGATCGACGGTTCGTCCACCAGACACCTTATCCATATCCACGGTTCCGATCTCGCCGTAGCGCTTGTCACGGAAGACGTCAAAATATACGGACCGCAGCTTTTCGTACGCCAACCCCTTACCGAGAAGCTTGCGGCACAGCTCAAGAGACATCTCGTCAGAGGCAGAGGACAGCGGAAAAGACACGCTGCTATCCACGCCCATATCTTCAGCCCGACGCAAAATGGCCTCGCGGCGATCGGCCGCAAAGGATTCACGGGAAATCCCGGCCTCACGGGCCGCGGTAAGCGTCCGGTCATCCATATCGGTAAGCCCCACGGCAAGCGAGGTATTCACGCCGCGTGATGCCAGATGACGCGCCATGACATCCTGCAGAACAACACGTCGCCACGCATCGAGCCCGTCCGGATTATCCAGTGACGGCCCCATGGTGTAGAGCCCAAGCCCTGCATTGGTATCGAGATGTTTCTGTTTGCCCGACGCCATATCAAAAACAGAGACGCCACTCCCGCTCTGCTGTTTGTACAGGTGTGTGGAAAGATACCGCTCCCCTGAATCGGGGAAAATGGTGACGATCAGGCCGGACTCCACCCGCTCCGCCATCTGGATGGCTCCGGCCATGGCAGCACCGGAACTCATGCCCACGAAAATCCCTTCTTCACGGGCAAGACGACGACACATATCAAAGGCAACGTCATCCTCAACGTGCAGGATTTCATCAAGGTTGTTCTTGTCATAAATTCCGGGGGGATAGGATTCCAACATGTTTTTGAGGCCCTGAATCTTGTGCCCTGCGTACGGCTCCACCGCCGCCACATGCACGCCACCTTCCTCATGCAACCGCTTGGCAATGCCCATGGCCGTGCCGGACGTACCGAGCGTCATGACACAATGGGTCACTTCGCCGTTGGTCTGTTCCCAAATCTCGCGGCCAGTGCCGTTGTAATGCGCATCAATGGATGCCGGATTGTTGAACTGATCCATCAGCACATAGGTTTCCGGCTCTTCACGGGCATAGCGGTACGCCTGCTCGATGGCCCCGTCCGTGGAAAGATGGCCCGGTGTCAGCTCCAGTTCGGCACCATAAGCGGCCATGATCATCTTGCGCTCTTCGCTCGCGGTCTCCGGCATGAGCAGCTTGATGCGGTATCCCTTGATAGCCGCAACCATGGCCAGCCCAACCCCGGTATTGCCCGAGGTGGCTTCAATGATGATCTTGTCTTTTGTCAGCTCGCCCGAAGCCTCGGCAGCTTCGATCATGGCTGCGGCCACACGGTCCTTGATGGACCCGCCGGGATTCTGCGCCTCGATTTTCGCCAAAATCTTGACGTGCGGATTGGGATTAAGATGGCGGATTTCCACCAGCGGGGTCTCGCCGATGAGCGCCAAAAGGTCTATATTCATGGTACTCCCCTGAAATCATGGGCAAAGTATTAATTATTGGTCCCAGCACAGTAGGTCAAAAAGCGCCTTCACGCAACTGGCACATTACGTGCAATTGTCTCAGCGATCGATCAACAGAGCAATCTGCAAACAGTAGTGTGAGGAAATGGCATGACAGCGTACCCGTTTTTACAAGACAACATTGAGTATCTCCAGCGAACCGGAAATCCCGTTTACCAGTGGCTGACCAATCAGGAGTTCAAGGAAGAGGCGCTCCTCAACAACATCTTCATCAATGAGATGGGGATTCACGACTGGCGTATGGAGAGCGGCAAAGGGATGCTCGAATCACTGGTGCCCAACGGGCTTTACGCCAACTGGACCAAGAACGACAAGCCCGACACTTCGGCCACGTTCATTGTAGGCGCGAATCTGGGCTACGGCGTGAACCACGTCCTGACCAACACGCCCGACACCCACAAAGTCATGCTCCTCGAACCCCGTGCGGAAATGCTCCTCGCCTGTCTCGGTCAGACCGATTACCGCCCCTTTTTCGAGTCCAAGAAATTTCACCTCATGATCCCGGATCAGGACTTCATCTATGAAGTCATCCGAAATCTTGATCTCCAGTTCATCTACGGCCAGATTCACCTCAAGGGCGATATTCCCAGCCAGCAGCTTGGCAAGGAGTACGCATGGTGGACCAAGACGGTTCGCGACAAACTCGAAAACTTTTCGCTGGAACTCTCCACCCTGCGCTACCGGCAGGACGTCATGGTCGGCAATGAAGTTCAGAACTTCAAACGAGCTCTGTCGGACGGTTCGCTCAAGGGACTTGAGAACAAGGCGGGCGGTGTGGGTGCCGTCATCCTCGGTGCCGGACCAAGCCTGGAGCATCACGCTCCCAAGCTGCTAGAGCACAAGAATCACGTCCTCTACACATGCGGTCTGCAAACCGTCCCTGCCCTCCAGAACATCGGGCTAAAGCCCCACTTCTGCATGGCAATCGACTATGACAAGTCCATGCTCGACATCTTCCACCGGCTGGACCCAGACTTTGTGGCGGATATTCCGCTCATCTACTCCACCAAGGTCAATCCGGAAGCGATCAAGCGATACACCGGGCCGACCATCCCCCTGTGGACCATAGGCGGCATGGGTACTTACGTCATGAAGGATCACGATCTGGTCCTCGACGCGGGCGGCAATGTCTCGGTCACGCTGTCCCGTTTCCTGCGCTGGGCCGGAGTCAACCATCTGGTCATGGTCGGACAGGATTACGCATGGATCAACAACCAGTCCCATGCAGGCGGCCACCACGGTTTCAACAAGAATATGACCATGCGCAGCTTTCATCAGATGACCAAGAACATGGACGGCGAAGAAATTCTGACCACAGTCCAGTACATGACTGCCAAGCGTGAATTGGAAGACGACCTGCGAAAGGCCGCCTTCCCCGTTTACAATATTTACGGTGGCGGTGTCGTGATCAACGGCACTAAGGCCATGGATATCGAGACAGCCCTGAAAGAGGGAGTGCTCGCCTCTGCCCCGGGCAGTGTTGATCGATTCATGGGCGAGTTCATTGGCTGCCGCGAAGCGACCAACAATCTGACGCTCGAACCCCGAGGCCCCATGTGGTCCACATCCATGCGCAATGCTGAAAAACATCTGGCAAAACTGTTCAAGAACATGAATAAGAACCAGCAGGAAATTCACCAGACATTCCAGCGCATCGAAGTATTCATCAAACAGGACCCGCTTTACATGCCGTATCTGTTCAACGAATGCATCGACCTCGCCGGTCTGACCCGAGCCAAGCATTCTTATGAGGCAAAGGATTTCCCGGAATTCAAACGAATAGCCAAAGCGGTCATGAAAAAAGTTCGCGAGATCGACAAGCTGGTCTGCACGGAAAAGCCGAAGCAAGCGGTCGCGTAAAAGTACAATAACGAAATGATCACAGGGGGAGCTTTATTGCTCCCCTTTTTTTATCTGCAATCCAAATCAACGCGCCCCGCTTGATTTCGCATACTGCTGATAGATAGTCCTCAATCTCCAATGATGGCACGGCTTATGCTTGATCCGGAAAAGGGAAAAATGTTCCATCAACTTCAACTTGTGAGTTTGTCATGACCACTTCCAGCATCGGCAGCAGCGTCTATTCGGAAACCAGTTCGCTCTTGAAACAACTGGCTGAACAAACCGGCACCGAGACCGCAACGACCAAAACCTCTGAGCAGAGCGCCAATTCCCGGGTGATGAGCTCCATGGGGAGCGAGATACAAAGGTATCTTGAGGACATCCCCAAAGGCAGCGACGGCAAGCTCTCGTTTCGTGAAGTCGAGGAGTATCGCAAGCAGTTGGAAGTGACATGGGACGCCTCGGTCATGGCCGACCTTGAAGCGCTCGGCGTGGACATCAGCAAGGAATTCCCGCTCACCTACGACCCTGTCACCGGGAAAGTCACCACCGCCGAAGGCCATCCTGACAAGGAGACCATCGACAAGTATTTTGAAGACAACCCGGAAAAAGTGGATGATTTCAACAAGATCATCCAGCTGGGTAAACTGACCAAAGTATCAGAAAACCAACTGACCAACACGGAGCTGAAGCAGAGCCTCCAACAGCAGGCCATGTCCTGGTGGTACGAGGACAACAGCGATCCTACCAACTGGTTCAAGGGCGGCGGGTTGATGCTGGGCTACGGACAGAGCTACACCGGACTCAATCTGACGGTATAATGACCGCCCTGTGATTAGAACAGGGCGGAAACAATTGCCTGCGCTTCTTCCTGAATGGCCTTCAAGTGGTCCTGCCCTTTGAAGGATTCGCCGTAAATTTTGTAGATGTCCTCGGTGCCGGACGGTCGGGCTGCGAACCAGCCGTTTTCCGTGGTCACTTTGAGGCCCCCTATTGCAGCGCCGTTGCCGGGGGCATGGGTCAGCTTGGCCGTGATCGGCTCACCAGCCAGAGTGTCGGCCTTCACCATATCCGGCGACAGCGACGCAATGGCGGCTTTCTGTTCCCGCGTGGCCGGAGCCTGCATGCGCTCGTATATGGGCGAACCGTGTTTCTCTTCCAAATCCTTGTACAATTCACCGGGGTCACGCCCTGTCCGGGCCGTTATTTCCGCGGCCAGCAGGTTCATGATGATGCCGTCCTTGTCCGTGGTCCAGACAGAGCCATCGAACCGCACAAAGCTCGCACCGGCTGATTCTTCTCCTCCAAAAGCACACGAACCGTCCACCAGACCATCCACAAACCACTTGAAGCCCACAGGCACCTCGTTGAGATGTCTGCCAAGGTCTGCTGCCACGCGATCTATCATGGAGCTGGAAACCAGGGTTTTGCCGATGGCCGCCTTGGTGCTCCAATCCGGACGATGAGAAAAGAGGTACTGCACGGCAACAGCGAGATAGTGGTTGGGATTCAACAGGCCGGTACTGCGGGTGACGATGCCGTGGCGATCGTAATCGGGGTCATTCCCAAATGCGATGTCATAGGAATCCTTGAGCTTGATCAGCGAAGCCATGGCATAGGGGGACGAGCAGTCCATGCGGATTTTTCCGTCCCTGTCCACGGTCATGAATGAAAAGGCGGGATCAACGACCGTGTTGGTCAGCGTCAGGTTCAGGCCGTACTTTTCTGCCATGGGCTCCCAAAAGGCAATGCCTGAGCCGCCCATGGGATCCACACCGATCTTTACACCGGCGCTGCTGATCAAATCCATATCCACGACATTGGTGAGATCGTCGACATACGGCGTGATGTAGTCATGCATGACAGTGGTGTCAGCCTTGAGCGCCTTTTCAAAAGTTATGCGGCGGACATCCTTCAGCCCATTTCGTAAAATTTCGTTGGCTCGGTTTTCAATGGCAGAGGTCACCTCACCTGGAGCCGGACCACCTGCCGGGGGATTGTACTTGTACCCACCATCACGGGGCGGATTGTGGGACGGCGTGATGACCACTCCGTCAGCCACCCCTGATTGACGACCGGCATTCCAGCTCAAGATTGCATGGGATATGACGGGCGTCGGCGTGTATCCAAGCCCTTCCTGCAACCTGACATCAACCCCGTTGGCAGCAAAGACTTCCACAGCCGAGGCCAGTGCTGGCTCGCTGAGAGCATGAGTATCCATACCCAAAAACAATGGCCCGTCTATTCCGGCGGCAGCCCTATGTTCACACACGGCCTGAGATACAGCCAGAATGTGGTCTTCGTTGAAGCTCCCATCCAGAGAAGACCCACGATGCCCGGAAGTCCCAAACGACACCCGGCACCCCGGCTCGGCAGGATCGGGTTTTGTCAGGTAATAGGCCGATACCAATCGGGGGACATTGACAAGCAAATCCTGGGGAGCGGGCTGACCCGCCAACTCATGCAAAGCCACGTTACGACTCCATTGTTTTATTGATCAAGCGATGAACGAGCATCCGTGAAACACCGAGCGCACGGTACCATGTAACAGCTACGTAACCACTTATTAATTTGACATATCCTCTACACGATTTCCATGCAACCGATACACGCCCACTGGCTGATTCAGCTATCCTGCCAGCACGCTGCAGACACTACTGCCGACAGAAACCAACTTTCCAAGGGATTAAAACCAATTGAACCTATCTCTTTTCTCAACCCTATCCATTGATAAGTATAATCATAATTATAATTGTTAGTTAGGATGCGCCACTCTACGTCACACAGAGATAACCTAAACAATTATTCAAACAGCGTTAGAAGGATTTTAACCAAAACAACATAAGATAATATTTTTAAATCACCTAAAAGAGGGCAAAAAAATGTTACACTGGATATCCAAAAGCCTCAAAAGAACCATATTGATTCCAATCGTACTAACCATCTCAGTAGCCATCACCGGCCTTGTACTGTACGTCAATGACTCCTCTTACGATATGATTCTCGCCTCGGAATCGTCTGCTGCCGCATCCCAGACCAACAACATTGCCGCTGCTATGCAGCTTTTTATCGAGGACAGCCGGACCGCCACACACGCGTTGGCCGACAGAGGGGAAGTTGTCAGCGCCCTTCGCACGGAGGAAGTTGGTCAGGCCCAAGAGATTCTCTCCGAATATGTTAGCAACAATGGCAACCTCTACGGTGCAATCGTTGTCAATCCGGCGGGCAGATGCGTGGCCGGTGTCATTGGAGACAAGAACATCGTCGGGCTGGACCTGAAACAGCGCGGGTATGTCCAGGCCCCCCTCCGTGGTGAGGAGAACGTGATTTCCCAAACGGTGATGCAATCCGTAACCGACGGCTCCCTGTTCTTCGCGATCAGCACACCGGTATTCGACAACAATGGGCAAATCATCGGTGCGGTCGCACTGCTGGCCCAGTGGGAATCCTTTTGCAAAACATTCATCGATCCGGTGGTTATCGGCAAGGAAGGGTATGGTTTCATCATCGATGCAACCGGGCGATTCATATACCACCCCAAAGAAAAATCGATCATCCTTGAAGATCGCAGCAGCGACTCATTCGTCAGGACCGCCATTCAGCAGAAAAACGGCCAGATAACCTATGCATGGGAAGGCCGTGACAAGATTCTGGTATTCAAGGAAGACCCGACCACCAACTGGATCGTCTGCATGTCTGCCTATGAAAGCGACCTTGCATCCGGAGCCATTCAGCAAGGTTACGTGCTTGCCGGTACCGGATTCGGCATCATCATGCTGGTCGGTGGTATCGTCATCGCATTCCTGAACAAGTTCGCCATCCGACCGGTAACCGACGGGATGGGCATGGCCGAGCGCCTCTCTAGCGGTGATCTGATTTCAAATATACACAGCGAGTCCCCCAGCGAGTTGGGACGACTCATCCGTTCACTGGGCAGAATGCTTCATAAGCTACGAGATGTCGTGGGAAGTGTAAAAAAATCGGCCGAGATGGTCGCTTCCGGCAGCGAGGAGATTGCAGCATCGGCACAACAGATGAGCGAAGGGTCGGTGGAACAGGCTGCCAGCGTCGAAGAGATTTCCGCATCCATGGAACTCATGTCACAGAACATTGCCCAGAACCTGGAGACCGCACGAAAGACCCGCGACATCGCCGTCCGAACAGCCAATGATGCGCAGGAAGGTGGCGAGGCTGTCAAAAAGACCGTCCAGGCCATGCGGGATATTGCTGAACGCACATCGATCATTGAAGATATCGCACGCCAGACCAACCTTCTGGCACTGAACGCCGCCATTGAAGCCGCCCGTGCCGGAGAGCATGGCAAAGGATTTGCCGTAGTCGCAGCCGAAGTCCGAAAGCTGGCCGAGCATTCCGGCACCGCTGCATCGGAGATCAGCGAACTGACAGGCAATAGCCTGGAGGTAGCGGAGAAAGCCGGAACCATGTTGGAGCAGGTGGTTAAAGACATTAAACATAACGAGGAACTGGTGCAGGAAGTTGCCGCCGCCAGTGGCGAGCAGCACGAATCAGCCCAGCAGATCACCACCTCCATTCAACATCTCGATGTCGTAGTGCAGAAAAATGCGTCCTTTTCTGAAGAACTGTCTGCCACCTCGCAGGAGCTTTCGAGCCAGGCTGTACAATTGCAGCAGGCCATGGAGTTCTTCCAGGTCGAGCACCAGACCCGGAGCAATGTCTCGGTGGTAAAATCAAGGCCCAACTCCTTGCAGACCACGCAACCCAAAGCGATAGGTAGCTCTTCCGACCAAGACGATGATTACGAACGATTCTAACCAAGAGTAAAAAACAGCGCCGCAATTATTTGCGGCGCTGTTGCGTTGGAGGCTTCATCTTTTTTTCAGGACGCGTACTCGTTCGAGTACCGGAGGGTGGCTGTACTCCAACCAAACCACAAGAGGGTGCGGAGTAAGGTTTGAAAGGTTGTTGGCAGACAGCTTCTTGAGAGCGGAAATCATGGCGCCCGGATTATTGGTTGTCTCGGCAGCAAAGGCATCCGCTTCAAACTCGTATTTGCGTGAAAGATAGTTCCCGACCACACCGAGAACCATTGAAATGGGTGTATACAGCAGGGTAAAAAAGACAAGTCCTGCGTAGACCGACATGTGCTCCATTCCGAAAGCATCGAACAGTCCTTTGGAGTCCAGGAAAAGTGACAGCAGATAAAACACGGCACCTGTCTTGATCGTGGCAAGAATCAATTGTTTGCGAATATGACCCCGCTTGGAATGGCCGACTTCATGGGCAAGAACAGCCGTTATTTCCTCCACGCTCTGCTCCTTGAGCAACGTGTCGAACAAGGCGATTCGCTTTCGCTTACCGAATCCCGTGAAAAACGCGTTGCCCTTGGAGGTTCGGCGCGATCCATCCATGACAAATATCCCTTCCAGCTCAAAATCGGACTTTCGCGCATAGGCTTCAAGGGCTGTACGCAACTCCCCTTCTTCAAGCGGGGAAAAGGTATTGAAAAGGGGAAGTATCCAGGTGGGAGCAACATAGGTAATACCCAAACTGAATGCCACAGCCAGTACCCAGCACCACATCCAGGCCCATTCGCCTGCACTGCCAAAGAAGTAAAGCACTCCGGCCAGCAAACCACCGCCAAGGATTGCGGTCAGAATCAATCCTTTCAGCCGATCAACGACAAATGTCCATGGCGTTGTATTATTGAATTGGAAGCGGCTCTCAAGAACGAAAGTCTGATAGATTTCAAAGGGCAGACTGACAGTCCAACTGGCCAGGCTCAACAGGCCGATATAGGCAAGTCCACTCAACAGTGGAGCAAATTCCCAGGAACGGACAAGTTGATCGAGCCAGTTGAAACCGCCCAGAAGGATGAACCCAATGGTTATCGCCATACTGATTGAATCCGCAATGGACGAAAAACGCATATTTGCTCTGGCGTATTCCTGGGATTCCGAGTACTTCCGATCATCGTAGACATCGCGAAACTCATCGGGAAGACGAGAAACCATATGTCGTTTGTTGTAGTAGTTGGAGACAATTCCCAACAACCAACTCAAAACAAGAGATGCAAGAATTACGACAAGATAGGTATTCAATTCGACTCCACAAGTAAGATGAATCACAGAATATGGGATGGGCAGGTAAATTATACAGACTCGACAGTCGCGTCAATGGCATGTGAGAAAAATCGACTCCACTTGTCAGCACTATGCGTGTTTTTCCTTGTGGAAAACTCGCCCCGTCTGCCTGAAACTAGTGGTAACTTCCCATCCTGCTTGCTAAAACCCCATACCTGTATTAGCGTACATGTAAAAACTTAGACAAAAATGGTAAAACTTAATCACCATGTCTCAAATATCAGCAAAAACCATACGCGAAGACATTGCCCGGGCTCGTGCATATGCCAAAAAGAACGAGTACCTCAGGACACTTGAGTGCCTGGCAAACGCACTGAAAAATCTGGTTACCAGCCCCATTTTCGGAGCTGAAAAGTTCGAGATACACGCGCACCTGGATGAAGCCATGCGCGATCTCAACAAGATGCCCATGATCCAGAAGCTGTTCCCCAACGGCCTCACCTACCAGAAGGGCAAGGAAAAGGCTTTTTACGGCAAACTCATTCGCCTGCACAAGAAGCTCGGCGAAGCCATGGAGAAAGCCCGTGTTGCCAAGTTGCGAAAAAGACTGGGCGTGCTTGATGACAACCTGATCAAGGCGGAAAAACTGGTCAAGTCTGACAATCAACTGGAAGCACGAAAGCTGTATCGGAAAATTTCAGAATACTTTCAAGACATTGAAGGGATAGACTCGGATATTGGAAACCGTCTGGCAAACTTCGGTATGTTTCCCGAAGCAGTGGAATACCTTGTGAAAGCCATCCAGGTGCAGCAAAATGATATCCGCGCGCACAATGCGCTGATCCTCTGCTACGAAGGAATGGAGGAAACAGACAAGGCCATCAATGCGATCAAGGAGTGCATGCGCTACGTTGGTTCCAGCGAGAATCTCTATCTTCGCCTTGCCAAGTTGCATCTCAAGAAACGGGAATGGGGCGAGGTATTCAACAACGCTTCGGCCGCTGTTGATCGCAATCCGCTCAATGTCGAAGCAAAAAAACTGCTCAAACAGGCAGAACCGAGGGTTTTCGCCGCATCAAGTGCTTCACCCAAGCAGACTAGTAAGAAAAAGACACACGATCTGAACTTCTAGCGTTCAGTGCGTAGAGAGGGGTTTCCGGCTTATTTGTTCCGGCAAAAACAAGACTTCACAGGGCGAAGAAATGCTGTTCCGACGCTTATCCCGTGTTTAAGCGTCTTTTTGATCGTACGGTTATCATCCGTAATGACCAAATATGCCAGGAACATGGCGGCACCCAAATAGATTCCCAACAAAGCACCACCGAGCAAGTTGCACCACAAGGGAGCGGCAATGAGCAGTTCGACAACAGCCCATATGTATCCGCATAGTCCAATTATGCCCATGGTTACTACAATGGTTTCCATACTTTTCCTTATCGTCAAATGCTCATAAAAACAATAGCATTATATTCACTATTCTTCATTAACAAGTGAACCGAATGACACCCATTCCACACGGCCGGTGTCGAGCATAACAACCAGTCCACCATCCCTGTCCACATTCAACGCGACCGGCACTCCGTCCAAGCGGTAAATCAGATGAATCCGCCCCTCGGGACTAACACGGAAAACCTTTCCATCTTCCATCGCAACGAAAACGGAACGACTTCTGTCCACTGCCATGGCCGTGATGTGTCCCTCCATGGAAGCCAAAAGCCTGGGATCATCGCCGGGAGCAACGACAAACACCTCACCTGATTGATTATTTGCCGCATAGACCGTCCCCCGTCTGTCTACAACCAGGTCTGCATCGCACAGCCCTGCAGGACAAACTGAAACTGAATCATGATTCTGACGCTCTACCGAATCATTTGCAAAAGCCACGCCGACAGCGAAAAAACCGTGCACGCTCAAAACAAGTAATAATGGAATCAAATACTGCATAATGGACCTCCAAGGTCTTTTTCAGAAGCTAGAAAAGCACCATGAATATGTCCAATATATCTTTACAATTTGATTGATACATATTAAGTCTGAATCATGGAACTCAGACAGATCAAATACTTCATTGCCGTTGCAGAAGAACTCCACTTCGGCAAGGCTGCGCAGCGGTGCCATATAGCCCAACCCCCACTCTCTCAACAGATAAAGCGACTGGAAGAAGAGTTGGAGGTCAAGCTGTTGGAGAGAACCAGTCGGCGTGTATCGCTCACGCCCGAGGGAGAAGAATTTCTGGTTCGCTGCAGGGATATCCAGGACCGCCTGACCGAAGCTGTGGCCTGCATTCAGGACATGGCACAAGGCCTGGAAGGCATGCTGCGCATCGGTTTCATCGGCCCTGCGTCGCTGAGCCAGCTTCCCATGGCGATCCGTGCATTCCGGGAGGCCAATCCCAATATTCGTCTTGATTTTTCTGCCAAGTCGACCACCGAGCAGTTGCCGGTTCTTCGCAGCGACCGTTTGGACATCGCGTTTGTGCGACTGTTCGGGCATGACACGACAGGCCTAAAGTCCATGCTGTTTCTGCGGGAGCCATATGTCCTTGCCATTCCGGATGGGCACCATTTCTCGAAAAAAGACCGGATTGACATTCGCGATCTGGAGGGAGAACCGCTGATCTTCAACCAACGAATCGCCCAACCTGCGCTGTATCGATCGCTGATAGGTTCATTCCACAAGGCGGGATTCATGCCGAACATCGTGCAGGAGGTCAACACTGAACAATCCACTGTGGCACTTGTTTCCACTGGGTTGGGTGTTGCATTGGTGCCTGCCTCCAGTGCAAGGGACAAGCGGTCTGGCGTCTCCTTCAAACCACTGGATGGTGATTTGCCACAGTGGGAAATCACGGCGCTTTGGAAAGCGAAAAATGAATCTGTGATTCTCAAGAAATTTATAGAGACACTGAAGGAATTCCAGGAGATAGCGGAAGAGCCAGCCATTTGGCCCCGATAATTGAAAGAGCCTTATCCCGTCAGGGTTGACAGAAAAGGCCCTACTTCCTGATTTCAAATTATCACGAAAGGACGAGAGTAAATAGCTCCTGAACATATAATTTTTTGCACACTCCTGACTATCTCCGCACTAAAAGAAACAAATTGCCAAAAGACACAGCTGGGGATAGTTTTCCCCGCATGAAATCAGCAGACAATCATCCCCCACGCACAATCAACCAGTTGAATGAAGAACAACTGGAAATCGAAAAGCAAATCGCCGCCTTTAACAGCCATTGGCTGAACCATGAACACCTTGTCTCAGGCTTCGCTGTTCTGGTCATGGCTCTGATATTTCTCGGCATGCTCATCCCTTCTCTGGAAATCACTGTATGGAGCCTGTGTGGTATACTGACTGTCACTCTGGCAGGCGTCATGGTCTGGAGAAGAAAGATAGCCAACGGCCTGAACGAGCAGATGCAGTCGATTCAACAGGCGATCAAAGTCAAGAAAAGAAGTCGACGGAAAAAATAATCAGTCACTCAGTCTTTTCCCACTTCCAGCTCTCGTTTTCTGACTCTCACGCTGCAGGGTCTTCAGATTTTCCGGTTCTTCATCCGCCGTGCATATGACCCGTTCCAGATCATTTTCATCCAGCCATGCACTGCTTGTTGTTTGAAAATCCCTACTACTCACAAGCCTCTTTCCAGCCAGGTAGGTCTACACATTATAATCACCTTGCAATGAACGACAGAGTCGCTATTAGACGTGCCTGACAATCTGGAAGCAAGATGATACGTTACAATATCGCAATTCATTGAGTCCCCATTCGCCCGACTTCTCTTGTGACCTGATTGCCACTGACCGAACCACGATTAACTGATCTATTGCAGGATAGAAAACGAGCCTCCAAGGCTCCAATCGTGTTGATAAAGCACACACTCTCGGGAGCGAATAATGCCAAGGACAATCACACAGACCCCATTGTTTATTATTCTTTTGGGGACTGTCATTTTTGCCATGACTCCCTTCTCCAAATCACATGCGGATGCTCCCGATACCCAAAAAACAGTCGTGGTTTCGATCGCTGCTCCGGGTTGGCCTCCCTATGCCATTCTCGATGGACAAAAGGACTCAGAGAACCGCGGCATCATGCTTGATGTAATGCACGCTGTCCTTGGACGGTTAGGATATGGACTCAAACTGGAAAGCCATCCTGCGAAGCGGGTAATGATGCTGCTTGAGGACTTGGAAATAGACGCCACCTTGAAAGCGAAGGAGTGGGTTACTGACCCGGACCATTTCCTCTGGAGCAATGCGATACTTCATTCCGAGGATGTTCTGGTCAGTCGCATCAAATCCTACACAGAGCTTGAAACGTTGATAAAACACAAGGGCGCAAGGGTAGCTGGCAAACTCGGCTTCTCCTACCCAAGCCTCCAAGAGGCGATAGAGCAAAAAAAGATCCGGTGGTATACGGCTACGACAACCGAGAACCTGTTACAGATGCTACGCCATGGGCATGTAGATGCGATAGTAACCAACAGACTTGTTGTGAGATGGGCTGTGGAGTCATCCGATGAAGCACAGTCGACTTCATTTTATTACTCCCCCACTCCAATAGCCACCACGCCCTATCGCTTTGCTTTTGCCAGGAAAGAAGCAATGTATCCTTTCGTGAAGCTGTTCAATGAAGAACTGGAAAGACTCAGAAAGGAAGGGGTCATCGCAAACATCATTTCAAAATATCAATAAGATCCGTCACCAAACGATGGATACCCTCATCTATCCTCTCTTCCTCTATCCTGTTTCGCTCACGCCCTTCTTCCGAGTATCTAGTTTTAATATCTTACCCCAAGTCTCAAACGAGAGATGCTCACCAATGGCCCATCTCCTCTAATAATACATCCCTTCAAAAACAAAAAAACCGGCCCGCGACAGTGTCGCGGGCCGGTCGATTTTGGCTAGGATAGCGGGATGTCTAGTACATGCCGCCCATGCCGCCCATGCCGGGCATGCCGCCGCCCATACCGGGCATACCGGCAGGACCGTCGTTCTTTTCAGGCTTGTCAGCAATGGCGCACTCGGTGGTCAGCAGCAGACCGGCTACGGAAGCAGCGTTCTGCAGTGCGGTGCGGGTGACCTTCTTGGGATCGATAACACCGGCTTCGATCAGATCTTCGTACTTGTCGGTAGCGGCGTTGTAGCCCATGCCACCTTCGGTTTCCTTGATCTTCTCAACCACGATGGAACCTTCCAGACCGGCGTTACCGGCGATCTGACGGAGAGGCTCTTCCACGGCGCGAGCGATGATGTTGATACCGGCCTGCTCGTCGTCATCTTCGGCGACAACAGAGGCGACAACTTTACCGCAACGGGCCAGGACGACACCACCACCGGGCACGATGCCTTCTTCAACAGCAGCGCGGGTAGCGTTCAGCGCATCTTCCACACGAGCTTTCTTTTCTTTCATCTCGGTTTCGGTTGCAGCACCGACGTTGATGACAGCGACACCACCGACGATCTTTGCCAGACGCTCCTGGAGCTTCTCGCGATCGTAATCGGAAGTGGAGTCAGCGATCTCAGCGCGGATGGTTGCGATACGACCCTTGATCTCTTCAGCGTTACCAGCACCGTCGACGATGGTGGTGTTCTCTTTGTCGATGACAACGCGCTTGCAGGAACCGAGGTCGTTGACGGTCAGGTTCTCCATCTTGATACCGAGGTCTTCGGAAACAACCTGGCCACCGGTCAGGACAGCGATGTCCTTGAGCATAGCCTTGCGGCGTTCGCCGAAACCGGGAGCCTTGACAGCAACAACGTTCAGGGTGCCGCGCAGCTTGTTGACAACCAGGGTTGCCAGAGCTTCACCTTCGATGTCCTCAGCGAGGATCATGAGGGGCTTGGACATCTTGGCGCACTGCTCCAGAACCGGCAGCAGTTCTTTCATGCTGGAAATCTTGGATTCCTTGATCAGAATCAGCGGCTCTTCCATTTCGCAGGTCATGCGCTCGGTGTTGGTAACGAAGTAGGGGGACAGGTAACCGCGGTCAAACTGCATGCCCTCGACGACGTCCAGAGTGGTTTCCAGGCCTTTGGCCTCTTCCACGGTGATAACGCCTTCTTTACCGACCTTGTTCATGGCTTCGGCGATGATGTTGCCGATAGTCGCATCGTTGTTTGCGGAGATGGTGCCGACCTGCGCGATCTCTTTCTGATCACGGGTGGGCTTGGCGACTTTTTCGAGCTCAGCGACGATGGCGTCGACAGCTTTGTCGATACCGCGCTTGATAGCCATGGGGGAACGACCGGCAGCAACGAGCTTCACGCCTTCGTTGAAGATGGCCTGACCGAGGATGGTAGCAGTGGTGGTACCGTCACCGGCAACATCAGAAGTCTTGGAGGCAACTTCCTTGACCATCTGGGCGCCCATGTTCTCGAACTTGTCTTCCAGCTCGATTTCCTTGGCAACGGAAACACCGTCTTTGGTGATGACCGGGGAACCGAAGGATTTTTCGATCACGACGTTACGGCCCTTGGGACCGAGGGTGACCTTAACGGCGTTAGCCAGCTTATCCACACCGGCTTTCAGCTTTTCACGAGCCTTGGCATCGAAAAGAATTTCTTTCGACATTGATTATTCTCCTTAAAAAAATTGGTTGTAGAAATACGCGTCGGTAAGATCGGCGTTATTCAACGATGGCAAGGATGTCGTCCTCACGCATGACCAGAGTCTCGTCGCCATCGATAGCGACTTCGGAACCTGCGTACTTTGCGAACAGGACGATATCACCGACCTTGACGGTCATGGCGATGCGCTCACCGTTGTCGTCCAGCTTGCCGGGACCAGCGGCAACAATCTCACCCTTCAGGGGCTTTTCCTTGGCGGAATCAGGGATGTAAATACCACCTGCGGTCTTCTCTTCAACTTCCAGACGCTTGACCAGAACGCGATCGTTCAACGGTTTCAGCTTCATTCCTTTATACCTCCAATAATAATTGTCATTCATTGGTCAAAATCATGAACGGCGAACCGTCCAATAGACTTCGCCACCCTGACGACAAGCCATGCATATCGTCGGGCTGTGTGAAAGATAAACATGGTCGACTGAGAGTCAAGCGCCCGAACAAAAAAAAATGCCCGCACCATTCAATTAACGGTACGGGTTGGGAACAGCTTGATAATACATGCTAATTTTTTGAGTAAAACTCGCCAAACGGCTTGTCCAGATTACGAACATGGTCGCGGTACCAATCGTTGAGAAAGTTGTAGACCTTGATCGCCGGGATGGCCGACCCGTTCATCAGCTCGGCCTCCATTCGGGTCAGATCCGTCAGGAAGCGCTCATGTTCACTTTTCTGCTGTTCCAGCTCCGGATAATCGACCTCGCTCATGTAGTCTTCCTCAGTGCGGAAGTGGAGCAGTGCGAACTCGCGCAGATCATACAGGGCGTCAACAACATCATCCACCTGATCATCATCCATGGGTTTGTACATGTCAGGCACTAGTCGTCCTATCTTCGACATCATTTCATGAAAGGTCTGATGCTGTTCATCAATTTCCGGGATGTCCAAAACAAGTTCTTCGTCACTCACGTCAGTTTTACTCCTAAATTCATTGTGTCTCCCCCAGAACACTATATTGCAATTCATGATTTATATAGACAGATTTCCGGCACATGTCACGCCAAACACTAAAAATTCTTGTCACGACGCATATAATAGCAAAAGGGGTCCGCGTCTTGCATAATTTAGGTAAACAGGAAAAGGAGGCCACTATGTCCGGTATGCACCAACCAGTTACGCAAAAGCCGCTCGACAATGCTGCGGATTCCGCGCCTGTTCTGCACGTCATCGACTTTGAAGATGTGGCGCTCTCCAGAGAAGGAGCCAAGCTGGTCGTCGAAGGCGCCCGCGCCATTGTTCGCCAGTTCATGCCCGCAGCCGATCACGAAAACCTCACTCCTGCCCAGGCCATTGCCCTGTTCATTGATCAGGTATTCTGGGAGGAAGGATCTGGCGGACTTATCATGTGCGCCGATATGCCGGGCACCAGTCTGTGTCTTCCGGTTCCCAAGGGGCACTGGACAGTGAGAGATGATCTGGGCCAGGTCCAATAAATAGGTAAGCAATACATTATTATAGCTGATTACAGTCCGGCTCTGTTGCACATTACAAGCGACAGAGCCGGTTTTTTGTCCGATTTTTCCGTACATCCCGTCATGAAACAGACTGAAAACTGTCACCTTTAAACAGACATTCGTCACACGCACGGCGTGATGGCAAATCTACGCCCTCGTACTATCTGCCCAACTACATGACGGAGGTAGTACAATGAACAGCCAGACAAACGGCCCGCTGCTCAACCTGAATTCCCCCTTTGACGATCCTGTTCGGCACACGCTCTTTTCTCTTGTCAAAAAGCCCCTGTCGAAAATGCTCCGACTGGAAACTCTCAACTCCCTGTACTCGGAACTCCACAAAAACGAGAGTGCCGAGCCATTTGTTCAACGGGCGTTGGACAAACTGGGGATTCAGTTCTCCATCGATGGGCAACCTGTCAGTCGTATACCTAAAACAGGGCCACTGATGGCGGTTTGCAACCACCCTTTTGGCATTATCGAAGGGTTGTTGCTGGTCAATATTCTGCGCACAGTCCGTACCGATATCAAGATCATGGCCAACTTCATGTTAAGCAAAATTCCGGAACTTGAAGACCTGATCGTTGAAGTCGATCCATTTGGAAAAACCGGGTCGAAAACCAAGAACATCAATGGCCTGAGACAATCCATGCAATGGCTCAAACAAGGCGGCATGCTCATTGTCTTTCCCGCAGGCGAAGTGTCCAGCATCAAGGTGAACAAGCGCATGGTGGCAGACCCACAGTGGTCGCCGATGGTCGGACGCATCATCCGCAAGACCGGCGCCAACGTGCTGCCGGTTTTTTTTGAAGGGCGAAACAGCGGCCTGTTTCAAACCCTTGGGATGATACACCCAAGCCTGCGCACGGTTATGCTGCCCCATGAAAATTTGCGCACAGCATCCAAAGGGACCATTCGCGTGGCCTTCGGTTCAATCATCGATGGAGCAAAACGCGCTGTTGACTCAAGCGATGAGGAGTTGATCGATTACCTCCGCTTTCGGACCTACCTCCTTCGCAAAGAGAATAAGTCCAACTTCACCTTTGCTCCGCGAGAGAAGAAACGCAAACTCGCTCCCATAGCCAATTCACGAGGCAAACACATTCTGGCCAGCGAGGTCGCCTCCCTGCCGGACGAAGCAGTCCTCATCGAAAGTGGCGATTTCACCGTCTTCCAGGCGAGCGCGTTTCAGATTCCACGTATCATTCGAGAAATCGGTATCCAGCGAGAAGCGACATTCCGCCTGGTGGGCGAAGGAACAGGTCGCCCCATGGACATCGATGCATTCGACGACACATACCGGCATCTGGTTCTGTGGAATCGCAAGGAACGGGAAGCAGCAGGAGCGTATCGGTTCGGCTTGACTGACGAGATTCTCAAAGAACATGGAGCGCAAGGACTCTACACCTCCACCCTCTTCGATTACGATCCCGGCATGCTGGAGAGCATGGGCCCTGCCCTGGAAATGGGACGATCATTCATCATTTCGAAATATCAGAAGAACTACCAACCGCTCCTGTTGTTATGGAAAGGGGTGGCCGAATTCATTGTTCAGAACCCCAAATATACTAAGTTGTTTGGATGCGTATCAATTTCCGGTGAGTATTCCGGCATTTCCCGAGAACTGATCGTTGGATTCCTGCAACGACACTGTTCATTGCCGGAACTGGCGAACATGGCTCATCCCAAAACTCCGCCGAAGAATCGTCGGCTGAACAAGGTGGATTTTACCCTCCCCGCCAATGCATTCAGTGACCCGGAAGACATAACAGCCATGGTCAGCGATGTTGAAGGCGGCACATCCATCCCGGTACTGCTCAGACAGTATCTCAAGCTGGGCGGTAAAATCATTGGTTTCAACGTTGATCCCGACTTTGGCGACTGCCTCGATGGTCTGATTCTGGTCGACCTGTTACAATCTGATCCCAAGGTGCTCGGACGATTTATGGGCAAAAGCAACGTAAAATCATTTCTCGAAACCCATCGCGCAAACAGGAAACCACAACTGACGGTAATCGAAACGGCGGCCTGATACCCACTCCCTATATCCATTCAAGTATATGCAAAGAAGGGGGACAGTCATACTTCCTCTTTTCGTAACCACCTGTTTAAAAATCGATTTATAATATGACCACACATAACACTGGGCTATTTTTTACTCAAAGCATAATGCAACAGAGTAGGGAGAAACCCAGTGAATATCTACTGTAAACGGGCATCACTATCCATAACGATCATAATCTGGGTCGCATGTTTCGGCGGGTTGGCTGCAACAGCATCTTTTGCGGCAACATCTCCAGTCACTTCGTCTACCGCCGTTTCTCTGGCTGACGAAAACACCATGCAAATATTGCAGACAGACTATCTTTCTGAAGCGAAAACCGCTCTTTCCGTGGACTTTCATGCAGGACTGACCGCAGTATTCTGGTGTGTTATCGGGACCATAGTCGTTATGGCGGCCTCCTTCCTGGCTCTGGTCCTGACCGGAGTTTTCCGCAATCTTGCCATTGCCAAAAAGCTCTACGTGAGTTTCGGATATCTCATTCTTACCGCGTCGGTCCTCGGCGGTGGCGGCTATTATTACCTCAACCACGCCACATCATATGGCGAGCTTGCCAGGCTGTTCACGGCCATTGACCTGCTGGGCAGCGAGACCGGCAAGGCCCAGGCGAACTTTCTTCTCCATGGCATCGAAAACAAGGATTACGGTGAACGCCGTGTCGATGAAATCCATTCCAACCTGAAAAAAATTCAGGAACGAATCGACACCATCAAAGAATCCGGCCTGCTCAACAAACTGATGGCTGAGAACCTTTCCAAACTTGAAGCCATTATCCCGAAATATTCGGCGGATATGGAGCGCATTATCAAGGCATTCCATGAGATCGAAACATTCAAGGAAGACCTGGCGCACAAGGCTGCCAGCATGTACAGCACGCTGCAATCAACGCTGGGCCACCAAAAAAAACTATTGGCTGAAGCCGAGGAATCGGCCTTCAATATGGATGAAATTCGGCGCAGGACGCTCATTGTCGAGCATCTGGCCGAGGCTGAAGTACAGCTTCTGCTCGCCGCCCGAAACGAGGTCGGATTCCTGCTCGACAAAAATCCCGAGCGCGTGTCCGCCATGGAAGGTCAATTCAGTGCTTTTCTCGACCTTATCCGCCGATTACAAAGTGAAATTCGCAATCAGGAAGAAACCACTCAACTCAAAAATGTTGAATCCACTGCCGGAGAGTACATTGCCGAACTTCGTTTGCTGATCAAGGACGAAGCCATCATTGCCAGGAACAGTGCCGAACTGGATGCGTTGCTCAACCGGTTCATCGCACTGGGCGCGGAGTTGGCGCACGAGGCAGAACTCATGGCCGAGGAAGCCGTGTACGAAGCGGACCTCGCCATCATCATACTGCTCCTCTTCTCGCTCGCTTTCGGCATTCCGGTTTCCATCTACATAGCCCGCCTCATATCCCGACCGGTCATCGAAAGTTCGGCTCTGGCAAACGCCATGGCCGGAGGCGACCTGACCCAAAGCATCGACTACCAGTGCCGTGATGAAGTCGGCATCATGTGCGCCTCCCTGAACAACATGTGCCACAAGCTCAATAGCACGCTGATGGCGATTCAGGAGAGCGCGGAAAACGTTGCCAGCGGCAGTGAGGAGCTCTCTGCCGCTGCCGAGAATATCGCCCAGACCGTCGAGGAACAGGCATCTACCGTAGAAGAAGTTTCAGCAGCCATCGAGGAAATCAACGGTAATGTGAGCAAGACAACCGACCACTGCCACGAGACCGACTCCATCGCGAAAAAGGTCGCGGACGAAGCTGGCGAGGGTGGTGCTGCCGTCAGCCAGACTGTTGTCGCCATGCGGGAAATCGCCGAACGGATCACCATTGTCGAGGAAATCGCCCGCCAGACCAATCTGCTCGCGCTCAATGCCGCCATTGAAGCCGCACGAGCCGGTGAGCACGGCAAGGGATTTGCCGTAGTGGCCGCCGAAGTGCGCAAGCTGGCCGAACGCAGTGGCAAGGCAGCCGGAGAGATCAGCGAGCTGTCCCAATCCAGTACGGCTGTGGCGGAAAAGGCCGGAGCCATGCTCTCGACCATGGTCCCCGAGATTCAAAAGACCTCCCAGTTGATCGGGGGAATCACCAACGCCACCGAAGAACAGCAGACTGGCATCGGCCACATCTCAACCGCCATCACGCAGATCGATCAGGTGACACAGTCCAATGCTTCGGCTTCCGAAGAAGTCGCCTCCACCTCTGAGGAACTGGCCGCACAGGCAGAGGTGTTGCAGCAGGAGATCGCATTCTTCAAGGTCAAGTCCGGCGGTTCGACGCGCCATACTGCTGCCCTGCCCGAGGGATCATCCTCACCGGAGGAAGACGGAATCGACGATGCATTCATGCGCTATTGATAACCGCCCCGCCTGGTAGCCCAACCGGAGACTTGGCAACACGGCCCGATACGTATAGAGTTTGGGTATGCGAAAATACTTTTTTCTCACCTCATTGGCACTGGCCCTGCTCATTCCTTCCTTTGCGCTGGCCGCAGACAAACCCGTTACCGGCTGCTCTCCCCAGTACGCAGCCATCACGGATAGCGCCAAGGTCATTTTCGAAGGAACCGGGGACCTCGACATCACCGTCATTACCGATCCCCTGTGCTGGCACTGCCGCCTGGGTCACAAGCTGCTCAATGAATACCCGAAGCTGTACGGCAAGGTGCGGATGGTCTTTTTCCCGCGCACACAGTTCATCGGCTCGGATATGGCCGCCTGGATTCTTGAGGACGCAGCAGGCACGGATTCGCTCAAAGACAAGGTCGATTTCGCATACAAGCATCTCAGACAACCCACCACAGAGGATATAACCGAAGCACGCATGGTCGTGCTCTCCCAGTTCCTCGTCTTCTTCCCGGAAATGCTCGAAGGCACGTCCATGGAAGAACTCTACCTCCGCCTGCAAAACGACCACGAGGCCCATGTCCTTGAAACAGCCAGACTGTGTGAAGAAGCCGGTCTCGCCGGTACACCCGTACTGTTCGCCGGGAAAGTCGTCCTTGTCGGCTACGGCGCAGGGCCGTGGATCAAAGCCCTCGAAGAGAAGCAGGCCTGCGATTAGCCTTTCCTTCATCCACTGCTAAAAAATCAAGCAAGCCCCACTAAAAGAATCAGTGGGGCTTGCTATATTGATTTTTATTCGGTCAGAAGCACTGGCGTGGATGAATGTTTCCAATAATTCATACTATAAAAGTCGGACTTCAATAGAGACGTTTACTGAAGGCAAGAAGAAAGCACTGCCTAATTGATTTTGATTATTTTTTTCATTTGCTCGCCATACTGTTTGCGTGTATTTTTCTCTTCACCGCTCACCCTATGAGCATTCAATTTTCACACTTGAAGAGGTTTTGTTTTGGGAAATCTTTCGCTTAGCAAGAAATTCGTAATGCTGCTTGTTACGACTGTAGCCATACTTACGGCCGTCATTTCTTTTTGCGTCTATTCATCCTATTCGCTTGTGGACGAGGATGTAAGAAAAGCTCAGGAACTCATGCTGGAAGGCCAGCAGGAGAAGATCGAGGTAGCAACAACCTCAATGGCCCAGGCACTTTCAAAGGCCGTGGCCGGTGTCGATGACGAGCAGGAAATGCTGACCATCTTCCGATCAATCATTTCGGATGCGTTTTTTGAGAAAGATGCATCCGGCTATTTCTTTATCTACGAAGGCACAACAAACGTTGCCCACCCCGTAAAACCGGCTCTTCACGGCAAAGATCTGAAAGGCCTGAAGGGTAAGGATGGCGTGTACTCTGTTCGTGAACTGGCGAGTGCCGCCCGTTCCGGCGGCGGGTTTGTCCACTTCATGTGGGACAAGCCGGGAAGCCCCGACCCCATGCCGAAGCTTGGATACGCCACAATGATTCCCGGAACCAACTACTGGGTCGGGACCGGAGTCTATATCGATAACATCGACGCCCGCGCCGCAAGCATCCGCAAGGAGATGCGAGGCAAGAGCGTCGGTTGGATCCAACTTCAGGCCGGAGTGGCTGCGATACTTTTCCTTTTTATCCTTCTTCCACTCAGCATCACCGTTTCCCGTGGGATCATCCGCGCCGTAAACGACACCAAGCTGGCTGCGCAGAATATCGCTGCCGGAGATCTGGATACAACGCTTGTTCCGACAACCAATGACGAGATCGGCGATCTGCAGAAAGCCCTGACATCAATGGCCCAGTCCCTGCGCAAGAGCATGGAAGAAGTGGTAGCCAAGGAGCAGGAGGCAGCCAGGAAGGCGAAGGAAGCTGTACTTGCCACCGAAGAAGCCACAAAGGCAAACAGGTTTGCGGAAGAAAAGACCCAAACATTATTGGCTGCAGCCCATCAGCTTGATCAGGTTGTTGATTCCGTTTCCGAGATTTCCGACCACCTCAAGTCACAGATAGAGCAATCCACCAGAGGCGCCGAAGAGCAGGCTGACCGTGTCGGAAGTACGGCCACGGCCATGACCGAGATGAGCGCCACGGTTCAGGAAGTCGCGGTTAATGCTTCTGCCGCTGCCACCACTGTCGAGGAAGCCCGGAAAATGGCCGACAATGGGGCCGAAGTCGTGCTTCGCGCTGTCGAGGGAATCGGACAGGTTTCCACTCAGGCCCAAAACCTCATGGAAGACATGCAAACACTCGGCAAGCAGGCCGAGAGCATCGGCGCCATCATGAATGTCATCAACGACATTGCCGACCAGACCAATCTGCTTGCCCTCAACGCGGCCATTGAGGCTGCTCGCGCTGGCGAGGCCGGACGAGGTTTCGCCGTTGTAGCCGATGAAGTCCGCAAGCTGGCGGAAAAGACCATGTCGGCAACCAGCGACGTGGGCAATGCTATCTCCAATATCCAGCAGGGAACACGTAAGAATATCGAGAACACGGTCCAATCCGTTGAAACCATTGATCTCGTCACCGAAGAGGCCAATCGTTCCAAGGAATCCCTGCATCACATAGTATCACTGGTGAACGACGTCACTGCACAGGTCCAATCCATCGCCTCTGCAGCCGAGCAGCAATCGGTCACCAGCGAGGAGATAGACAGAAGTCTCACCGACATCAACGAGATAGCAAACCAGACGTCCAACGCCATGGTCTCATCATCCGAAGTCGTCGCACAATTGACAGAGGAAGTGAAAACCCTCTCCACCCTGACCACGGAAATGAAGTCATAGGAACGAGAGTTGAGATTGATGACTGGAAAGGCAGCCCTACACTAGTTTGATCTGCTGATACGTCGAAAGACTGGTTATTTGAAAGCCCCGCCAATGTGATTGGCGGGGCTTTTTTTGTTTGGGTAGATGGAGGGTGTTATAATTTTGGGAGTGGAAAAGCATTCAAGTCGTGCACTTTACATAGAAGGTTGGGGCAAATGAGGCTTTCTAAGACCATTGATTTTACTTTGTGGATAAGGCAGATTCCATGAATGATCATATATCTTGTATCGTGTGTTAAGACTAAGCGGCAGGGGACACACCCCGCCCAAGAATTATACACATCCACCTGGTTTCGATACGCTAAAAAGTATGCAATCACTAAGGCCGATAGATGGTTCATTCTCTCGGCAAAGCATGGTCTCGTATACCCTGATAAGAAAATTGCTTCCTATGAAGAAACACTGAATTCGAAGAAAAAAGTCGAGCGTCAGCACTGGGCAGAAACTGTTTATGAACAGCTCAAAGACGCAATTTCCCCAGAAGATAAAATCGTTTTCCTAGCAGGAACCAACTACCGTGAGTTCCTTATACCCAGGCTTCAGGAACTCGGTTGCGAAATACAGATTCCGATGAAGGGCCTAATGCAGGGGCAACAAATGAGCTGGCTCAAAAAGAACACTTCCCACCGAATCGACCATCTCAAAAGATTGTACGAGTTACTCGATATTTTAGAAACGCGCGTCGGTGGCAAATTTTTGCTTCATGACAGTGATGGGCGAATGGGATGGCCTAAACAAGGGCTCTATCTATTCTTTGAAAATGGTGAAGAACGTTCTGAATCAGGCAAAGGACCAAGGATCGTACGAGTCGGTACTCATGCTGTCTCGGATGGTTCCAAAACAACGCTCTGGAACCGGATTTCTCAACACAAAGGCATCGTGAAATCTGGAGGAGGGAATCATAGAGGTTCCATCTTCAGACTTATAGTAGGTGAAGCCATTCAACAAAAAGATCCGACTGAAATCGTTCATTCATGGGGGAAGGGATCATCCGCCCCAAAAGATATAAGGGACAACGAACTTCCCTTGGAATGCGCAGTCTCTGACATTATCAGGTCAATGCCATTTTTATTCATTGATGTGCCGGGGATTTCAGCGAAAGATAATGACCGCAGCTTATTAGAACAAAACCTCATTGGCCTCCTGAGCAACTACGACAGAGAAACACTCGATCCTCCGAGTCCGAATTGGCTCGGGAGATCGTGTCCACGTAACCTTATCCAATGCTCCGGACTATGGAATTCTCAACATGTGGAGAAAGGGTACACCCCTGACTTCCTTGATCTTCTTGAAAAGTACATATTGAATACCACTATATAGCCACCCACAAAAAAAGGCCCCGATAAAATCGGGGTCTTTTTTATTACAGCAATGAAGAGGTAATTAATCTTCGCGGCTTGTGATCTCCAGCAGGTGGTAGCCGAACTGGGTTTTTACCGGACCATGGACTTCGCCGATGGCTTCGTTGAAGACAACGGTGTCGAATTCCGGGACCATGTCGCCGGGGCCGAACTGACCGAGGTCGCCGCCGCGCTGGCCGGAGGGGCAGCTGGAGTGCTGCTTTGCGATTTCACCGAAATCTGCGCCTTCCTGAATCTGTTTTTTCAGGTCCAGGCAGGTCTGTTCGTCACTAACCAAAAGATGGCGGGCAGTTGCTTTTGCCATGTGCGTGCTCCTGTAAGCTTGAATGTATGTTTGTAATCAACCATGTGTTCATGGCGTTGCGACTCAGTGTCGCAGAAAAGTGACTTACATGGATACGCGCTGACTGCAAGGGTAAAACCCGCACTGGACTGAGGATATCACCCCTTTTTTCAGCAATAGGTCAGCACGATATCATCTTCACCTGACTGGTCCGGACTGCGGAAACCTGTTTGTTTTCATAGGCCTATTTACACAGCACCAGCATAGCGGATTGGAAACCCTACTGGCGCCACCGGTTGATGATAGGCTCCAGTTTTCCCTGTTGCTTCAACTTCTCCAACCCATCATTGATCTTTTTCAGCAGCGCGCCATTGCCCTTTTTGACCGCGATGCCAACGGGTGAAGCCGTAAGCGGTAACGGAAGTGTCTTAACTTGGACCTCGTGCTTTTTCGCCAGATAAAACCCAACAGCTTTTGGAGCGATGAGCGCAGTCACCCGTCCTTCCTTGAGCAACCGCATGGACTCGTCCTTGCTGTTGGTTTGTATAATGCGAATCTTATTCTTCAACCCTATTTCACTGAAATACTCCTCAACAGCCGAATGCCTGTCACCGGCAATCACCCGCCATACAAGATCGTCCAAGGTTTCTATGCGGGCCTCTTTCTCCAAAAGGAACAAAGAAATTTCCCTGATATAATACGGGACAGAAAAATCAAAGGATTCCAGTCGAATTTCGCTCATCTCCATGCCGATGGCACAGTCGAGATCGCCGTACCGCAGATTGGCGACAACATCATCCCAATCCTTTTGCTCAAAACGATAAGAAACATCTATTATTGTGAAAACCTGGCTTAACACCTCAACATCAAGCCCTATTGGACGACCTGATTCATCCCGAAATTGATATGGGGGGTACCCTTTTGCCACGCCGCAGACAATCGGATGTGGTTCCGCATGGGCAGAGACACCTGCGAACAGACAAGCTAAAAAAAAGTACAAAAAAAGACGCAGGCTCAAATGCACGCAGACCTCAATATCGTTTGGGAGCTAGTTCTGACTGGCATTATGCACATACTCCCTTCACGCTTGGAAAGTGTCAACCAGAGGTTTTTTGGTCATTATCCTACCGAAAAAACGAAAAGCGGAGTTATGCTCTGGGACAAAAAAAAGCCCACCGGAAAACCGGCGGGCATTTTTATTCAGAGATAACAGGCTTTACAACCCTTTCTTCTTCTCAATCCACTTGTCCACCTGAGGCGGATCATAGGTCTCGAACTGATCAAGCAGGCCGCTAGGTATGGAATCGGTCAGGACCATGCGCCGGTGCTCGGGCACGAGGAACCCCTGATTGACCATGCGGTCCATATGCTCGGCAAGGCAGGTGTAATACCCGTTCACATCCAGCAGCCCACACGGCTTGGCGTGGTAGCCGAGTTGATTCCAGGTCAGAACCTCAAAGAATTCTTCCAGCGTGCCGATGCCGCCGGGAAGGGCGATGAAGCCATCGGAGAGGTCGGCCATCTTCTGCTTGCGTTGGTGCATGGATTCCACCACGAACATTTCTGTCAATGATGGGTGGGCCACTTCCTTTTCAACGAGCAGTTGAGGGATGACGCCGTACACTTCGCCGCCTGCCTCAAGGCAGGTGTTGGCGATCAGCCCCATGAGGCCGACATTGGAGCCGCCGAACACCAGCCCGATCTTGCGGGCGGCCAGCTCTTTTGCAAGGACCATGGTCGCCTCTGCATAGGCGTCGTCAAAACCGGGATTGGAACCGAGATATACGCAAATACGTTTCATTATACCGCCTTTATGTTTGTTCAATATACTTCGCCGACTCGTCATACGGGAGTAGCCTCCATGGCGTCAACGAGAGGCTCGAAGGAAAACATATCACCCCACTCTCCTCAGCGATTCAACAAATAAACCGTCTGACATTGATCCTGCACAAAACCATCATTTCAAGGCTGCCATCAACCCCGCTCAAGCAGAAGTAGCCTCACTCAACATACCGCGTCATGCCGCTCTTGAAGCACACAGAAGCCAACCAAAATGGCCTCACGAGCCTCATACATATGGATCACACGACGAGATCGAAGCCGTAGATGTCCAGGCAAACCACTAATTTTACATAAGAACACAGATGAACCTCATTGTCTTTTTTCCTCCCTACTGATAAGCACTTACCACATCGGCAATAGTTTTGATCGCATATAGAATAAAAGGTAGATCCGCGTGAAACCTAGTCTCAGCATTATTGTTCCGGCCTATAATATGGAAAACTGGCTCCCGGTGGCCCTTGAGTCTTGCCTGGACCAGAGCAACCCAAATGTCGAGGTCATAGTGGTCAACGACGGCTCGCCGGATTCTTCCGGCGAGATTGCCGATCGCTATGCCGCTTCTGACCAGAGAGTTAAGGTCATCCATCAGGAAAACGCAGGCGCCGGGGCATCGCGCGAGGCCGGGCAGGCCGCAGCAACATGTAAGTACCTACATTTCCTCGACGCCGACGATCTCCTAGACCCTCATGCCGTGCGAGATATGGTGGGTACCGCAGAACGCGACAACGTAGAGCTGGTTTGCGGAAACGCTGTGGTCTTTTCGGATGTGACATACAATACTCGCACATATTTTCCACACCCTGTAGCGTCGCGATTGAACTTTGCGAAGAGTCCGCGTTACTGGAAAAGCAAGGTAGCTTGGCGCTGGATCATCAGTACTGACTTCGTCCGTAGAAACGAGTTAAGCCATCCGCCCTTTAAGATGGGTCAGGATGTGCTGTTCATGTACGAAGCCTTGACTCGGTGCGACGCGTTTTCCCAGTGCCCCTTGCAATTCTACTTTTTCCGGCAGGACCATAAGAAGGTCAACATGACCATCGATACGCTGCTCAATCACCAGATTGCACACTACGCAGAAGCCAAACGAATTCTAATGCAGGCCCACATGCCCGGGCCGCTAGTCAAATATCTCAATGAAAATTTCTTCCGTGACATTAAAAATGCCATGCCTTCGCTTCACAATAAAGAGCCGCACCTGCGCGAAACATTGCTGAACCATTCGTTCAGCATATTCGACGGACTTGACCCCGCACTGTTTGATGAACGGATTCCAGAAGGCGCCAAGGTGGATTCACGGGCGATTCCACTGTTCAAGGCGCTTTGTGTTGGAGACCGTAAATCCGTCGAGGGGGAACTGGATAGCTGGGGTGACGGACGTGGCAAAAAGAAAGACGTGAACAAGAACAGCGGCTTCCACGCCCTGCGAAGGCGCATTAAATCCGCGTTACGGCCCATGTCTTTGAAAACACGCCACCGTTTGAACACGCTCGCCAAGCGTGCCGCTAAGCGGCTCGGCAGATAATCGACGTAAAACACCATGTCAGATAAGGATGAACTAGGATGTGCCGATAATCATTTTTCACTTTGTGATATATTCCGCCAGGAGCTTGGCAATGCAAAAAAGACATGAAAGTGAACCTGGTTTTTTCCTCCCCGCTCCCAAAGAAAGAGAAAGCGAATAGATGACAAGCATCTTTAGAAGGCCAAGAAGGTGCTATAGAGTGTATATTCGTTAATTTAAAACAATTTTGGCTAAGAGCGGCAATGTTTAATGCAATATGATTTCATATACGCAGATATACAAAATACTGATGCTCGTGGTCCTTGCCATTGAGAGCAATCAAGTCAGGACATATTTGGAAGTAGACCCAGCAATGATCCCACTGGGATACTCGGCGCTCCAAGCCGGTGCCTACACCATATTCTTAAGCTTCTTTATTGCTAGCTTTTTCTTCGCTCTTCTTGATACGGGAAGACTCGCAATCCTTGCGTTGTCCGCCTGCCTCCTTGTCATTCTTTATTATCCTGCTATGTTATTCATTTCCGCAACTGTTGCAGGCATGGCTACTGACATCCCTGTGTCTTTGATAGCCTTTTTGACTTTCTCGATTCTCGCCTTCGCAATGGGGCTCATCCAGATGAAAAAAGAGTCCGCATGGGTGACTCTTTCTCGCATTAATATATGGGATTGTGCAGTAGCTGCCTTTTTGTTGCTTTCTCTTTCAAGCGTCTGGATTTCCGGCTTGTTTGGTGAACATTCAATAGCTTTCCTCAACTACTATGCGACATTCCTTTATATTGTATTTGCCTTCATGTTGGTTTCTATCTGGCAACCAAAATTTCTCAAATTATTGCCTCATCTTGTTTTTCTCTGGTCGATCTTGTTTGCGTTTCTGATTGTCTTGTTCGGTTATTGGCAAACAGGCTATTTGTTGACACTGATTTTCCATGGGGTCTGTGCAATCACCTATCTTTATTTCATGACAAAGAAACGACAAGCTCCACTTCAATAGATGAAAGCCACAGATTCATGCCAAGGATAAAAAATGCCACCCTGATATACTTCATGCATATCAGGGTGGCATTTCATATACCTAGATGGCAAAACTGAATAAAGCCATGGTATTGAAAAAGATGAACTGAATCAGCAAATCCCCGTCAATACCTTGAGAGCTCCTCCGGCTAATCGATGCTGCCAGAAAGCACATCAGCGCCGAGGCAAGCGCATATTACCGAACCGCAGCCACAGCTTTTTCGATGTCGGCAACAAACTCGTCGACCATCTCTTCGGTGGTGGCCCAGGAGGTCATCCAGCGGACCGTGTGGTCGTGCTCGTCCCATACATAAAAGTAGTACTTCTCCAGCAGAATCTCCGTGGCCTCGGGTGGGATGTGCGCGAAAATCGCGTTGCAATCCACGGTCCCTTTGATGGTGACGCCTTCGATGGCTCCGGCCTTCTCTGCCAAACGCTGCGCCATGGCATTGGCCTGACGGGCGTTGGTCAGCCACAGGTCGTCGGCAAGGTAGCGGTTGAGCTGGGCAGAGACAAAGCGCATCTTCGAAACCAACTGCATGGCCTGCTTGCGCAGGTAGACGAACCCTTCGCCGATGTTAGGGTTCAGGAACACCACGGCCTCGCCCATGAGGCAGCCGTTCTTGGTGCCGCCGAACGAGATGAGGTCAACGCCCAGCGCAGTGGTCATGTCGAAGAACGAGCAATCAAGGGCAGCGCAGGCATTGGCGATACGTGCACCATCCAGATGGACGAGCAGATCGCGGTCATGGGCAAATTCGACCAGTTCCTCGATCTCCTTGAGCGTATAGAGCTTGCCGACTTCCGTGGGCTGGGTGATGGAGATGACCTTGGGCTGGGACGCGTGAACGAATCCCACATGGCCGAGATACGGCGCAATGGAGCCGGGAGTCAGCTTGCCGTCCTTGGACGGAACGGGCACCAGCTTGATGCCGCCGAACGCCTCGGGAGCGCCGCATTCATCATTATTGATGTGCGCCTGCTCCGCGCAGATGACGGAGTTGTAGGTGTGGGTGACTGCCCGGATGCCGAGCACGTTGGCTGCGGTGCCGGTGGTCACATAGTGGATGCGCGCCTGCGAGCCGAAGAACTCCTCGAACACCCTGTCGGTGCGGATGGAGATTTCGTCTTCACCGTAGGACTTGAGGTGTCCCACGTTGCAGTTGACCACGGCCTCCATGATGGCCGGATGTGCGCCGGAATTATTGTCGCTGGCAAAGGATTTCAAATCAGACATTATCTACTCCAGCCCGAAAAATGCTCGGGCGGCATTGGATTTCAAAATATGATCCGCGAGATCGGCATATCCCAATCCCGTTGGATGGACGCCGTCACCATCGTTTAAGGCCTGGCCGTATACGAAGGATCGGTGCATGGCGTCAACTGTCGCTACAAAGGGAATCTCAAGGCGTTTGGCCAGTCCTTCCTGCATGCGGGACAGGGTTGTGATGGCTTCACGCTTGGCGGTGTCATTGACCGGGGTCGGACCGATGAGCAGGACGTCGCCCATGGCTTTGGCCTGACTCAGGGTTGCCACAGCCCCGGCAAGAGATTCCTCGCTGGAGACCCCGTTCATCACATCGGCAACGCCGAAGCTGAAAACCAGCTTGAACGGGGTGCCGGGCATTCGCCGCAACATGGCTTCCGGTTTCCAGCGATGCTGGATGTTGACGGAGGTATCTTTACGGACACCGAGATTATATCCCGTGGCATCGACGCCCGCCTCGCGCACACCAGCGGTGACGCGTCCGGCCCAGCCGATACCCTTGTCATCTCCCACCCCGAGGGTGAGTGAATCGCCAAAATACGTAATTATCATGGATTACTCCTTGATCCGAACAGATGCGTTTTCCATGGGGATGGCATAGACTGCAGTGGCAGCCAGCATCTTATCTGTGTATGGCATGAGCTTACCGGCATATTTGCGAATAATGATATCCAGCCCGACCCGGGCCTCATCAGCCTCCAGCAGTCGGGGGATGCCGGTTCCTGCGACAGAACGAAAACGGTAGCCATAGCTGCAAATGGTATCACCGGTCTTGGCTTCGACGTCAACAGCCGCGGAAAAAGCGACCTGCGCTTCCGTATTCAGAATAGCCGCCTTGCGCCCTTTTTTGCCCGAATGGATGTAAATCACACCCTCCTCCATGGCAAAATTGACAGGCACACAATACGGGCCTGCTTCATCGGTCAAAGCCAACCACAGGACGTCGGCTTTATCCAGTACATTACGGATTGCTTCGGCATCATCTGATACGCGTTTTCCCACGATATTCTCCATGCTTTTAAAAAACGGACAAACCGTTTAGTAATCATCCATGGACCGGAACACAACCTCTCACCCCCTAATTTCCGTCATTATACCCGTATATAATGAGGAAATAATCATTAATGAGACCATCGCGACCGTCCGACGCCTGGATAAAAATATCGAAATCGTGGTGGCTGACGGCGGATTGGGACACACAACTCTGTCGGCCATCAAAGACCAGCAGACCATCAAGGTGGAATCCCCACCCGGTCGCGGCAGGCAAATGAATGCCGGTGCTGCTGTGGCAAACGGCGACATATTGCTGTTTCTCCATGCCGATACCGTGCTTCCTGACAGGGCTTTTCCCGCCATAGTCGAAACGATAGGCCGAGGCATTGAAGCAGGTGCTTTCAGGCTGTCCATTGACTCATCGCGGCTCTCACTGGCCGTGATCTCGTGGTTTGCCAATCTCCGCAGCAGTTGGGAGCGCGTCCCGTATGGTGATCAGGCCCAGTTTATAATGGCCGAACGCTTTCGGGCCATGGGCGGATTTGCCGATATTCCGATCATGGAAGATGTGGAACTTTTCAAGCGAATTCGCATGGAAGGATTGCCCATAACCATTTTGCAGGATACAGTAAAAACATCGCCCCGCCGCTGGGAGCGCGAGGGACCCCTGCGGCGGACACTGACCAACTGGTGGTTACGCATTCAATATGCGTTCGGCGTATCGCCCTCCAGGTTGGCAAACCAATACCGCCCCCACAAGGACGACACCGAATAATGAAAGACTGTATTCTTTTCTTCGCGAAATACCCCATGCCCGGCGAGGTCAAAACCCGTCTTGCCGAAGGGTCGTCCCCGGAACTCGCAGCCGAATTTTATGCCACGTTTGTGGAAGACAAACTCGAAGAGCTGCTCGCGGAATGTTCATCCGACATCATCGTCTGCTTCGCCCCGGAAAAAGCCGGGGGAGCCATGCGCGACTGGCTCGGCTCAAAGCCGCGATACATCGGCCAGAAAGGAACCGACCTCGGCCGCCGGATGGAGAACGCCTTCCGGGAAGCATTTTTCATGGGATACGAACGTGTGGCGCTCGTTGGCAGCGACATTCCCGCCCTCAGCGCCTCCATTCTGCAGGAAGCACTGGATTCGCTCACGCCGGAGCAGCCATGCATCGGCCCGGCAGATGACGGCGGATATTACTGTATCGGTTTCCACAAGCAAGGCTTCGCCCCCGACGTCTTCAAGAATATGGAATGGAGTACAGACCTGGTGTTGCAACAGACGGTGAGCATTCTGGAAGACAAAGGAATGCAGTATCACGAACTGCCGCCTCTGGCAGATACAGACACCATCGAGGACGTGGAAACCATGGTCGCTCTCGGCACGAGCGGACCGCTCAAACCCCGATCCCTCGCCCTAGCTCGAAAGCTGGTGGGCGCGTAATTTCGTACAATCCAAAAAGGAGTGGAATAGATGGGACTTCTCGACAAGGTTTTCGGTAATGCGGCAGAGGTTGATGTAGCAGAAATTCAGACGGAATTCGCCCCGATTCTGGCCAGTGGAGAAAATGTGGTCATGGCGTACAAGGTCATCCGCGACCTGTTTGTCTTCACCAACAAGCGCCTTGTTCTCGTAGATAAACAGGGCATGACCGGGAAAAAGGTCGACTATCACTCACTTCCCTACAAATCCATCACCCACTTCGCCGTGGAAACCAGCGGCCACTTTGACATGGACGCCGAACTGAAGCTGTGGGTTTCCGGCCAGAAGGAGCCTTTGGTCAAGGAACTGAAAAAAGGCACGGATGTCGTTGGTGTGCAGCGCACTCTGGCAGAGTTCGTACTGAAATAGTATTTTTGCTGATGCGTGACCTCTTGCGCAGTGTCACGCGTCAGCGCATCATCATACTCTTGATTTTCCCCTGCAATAGTGAAAGAGTCCCCAGCCATGAACAAGATCGAACCCTACTTCGACGATGACGGGAACCTGATCATCCCCTTCGAGTGCTCCGACCACACCCATAAGTACTGGAAACAGGAAGGGAAATCCATGGCCGAGCTTCTCACGGACCTTGGCGCGGACAAGGAAACATGGGCAAAATACACCCATGAAAAATATCCTGAAGAGACCGACGAGCAGTCCTCCTGATTCGAACCGGTTGCCCCCGGACCACCCCTTGGCTTAAGAGAGTCGTATGCGTATCGCCTGGCTGAAACATTGGGCCCTTTTTTCCGCCCCGCTTCTGATCATCCTGCTGGCCATCTGGCTTGGCTTCAACAGTGAAGCCGAGGTTGCCGCTTTTTTCAAGCAGCACCGTGCCGCCAACCCGGATATCAAGCTCATCTGCAAACTGCTGACAGACTGGTCCAACCCGGTCTTCTATGTTCTGTATGGCGGACTGCTGATCCACGCACTGCGCACCAATAACATCGAACGTAAGCGATACATTCTCATATTACTTGGCGTGCAGCTCATCGTGGCTGCGGCCAGCGTGCATTTTCTGAAGCAGACCATCGGGCGCCCCAGACCGGGACGCGGTGTTTTCTTCAATCCCCTGACGACAAGCGGCGGGTATCACGCCCTGCCTTCGGGCCACACCACGGAAATAGTTGGATGGTCCCTGCCGCTGGCGCTCCGCAAAGCGCGCCCGTGGTTGACGGCGCTGCTGGCTCTGTTTGTCGGCGCTGTCGGTTTCACCCGCATTTATCTGGGATGGCACCACCCCACAGACGTTTTCTTCGGATGGCTGCTGGGCAGCTTCGGCGGTTTCGCCACCGTCATCATCGCGGAAACATCCCTGTTTCGTAAGACAAAAAAACGATAAGGCTACCCATGAGCAAGATAGCAACACATATTTGGAATACCCTTGAGGACCACCCCTGGCTGACCATGATCGTGGGAGTTTTCGCCCAGACATGGTTCACCATCAGCAACCGTGCCCTGTGGTTTTCCGACGAAGTTCGATACGCCAATGCCTATCAAAACCTCGTCCTGAACGGGAAATGGATGGTTCTTTCGCTCAATGGGCAACCCTACCCGGATAAACCGCCCATCTATTTCTGGTTCCTCTGGCTCATCGACACATTGACCCCGGCGAACATGCCCACGGTCTTTTTTGTGGGCGCGGCACTGTCCGGCCTGTTCCTGCTCATGGCGAGCTACTATCTGGCTCGGGTCCTCGGCTTCAACAAAAGTGTCTCCCTTGGCGGCGTCCTCATACTGCTCTCCACGTTCTTTCTGGCGGGCCTTTTCCATTATTCCCGCATGGACCTGCTGTTTACGGCTTTCATCATACTCAGCCACGCCTGTCTCTTTCAGGCATTCAAGCAGAATGATCAGGGCAGATGGCCCTTATATGCCTTCCTGCTGGCCGGTGTTGCCACGCTGATCAAAGGTCCCCTGGGTTTCATCTTTCCATTGTTGACCAGTTCCGTTTACCTGTTGTGGAAAGGCGAAATTCGTCGGATGTTTACCATAAAGATGGCGCAGGGCTTCGGGGCCATGCTGCTGTTACTGGCCGCCTGGATTGCCGGTGTGGTCATTGCCGAAGGCCCTGATTTCCTGACGGATACGGTCCTCGGCAAGCACGTTATCCAGCGCGCCACCAAGACGTTCCACCACCGGGAACCGTTCTATTACTACTTCATAGCCTTCCCGCTGGCATGGCTCCCGTGGACGCTGTTCGCCTTCACTGCACCGGTACGACGCGCCTTCTCTCTTGAGCGACTGGGCGAGCTGTGGGCGTCCCGACGTCAGGTCGGTCCACGCGCCTTTCTCTGGATCATGTTCGGCGCAACCTTTGTTTTTCTTTCGAGCCTGAGCGGCAAGGTCCTGATCTACATCCTGCCCATGTTTCCGGCTCTGGCATTTCTGACTGCTGATGCCATGGAGCGGATGAAGCCAGAGCACGCCCGTTCGTTCTGGACCTCGGTGGCAGGGCTGTGGATCGTGCTCGGTGCCGGGCTTATTGTCAGTGGCGGCCTGCTGCCCTTTGAGGTGCCTGTTCGCGGCATGGGTATTGCCGCCATTCTCCTGCTGGCTGGCGGTGGCGCCATCTATGCTGTGCGCGATTCCGGCTCCCGGACCGCCATTCTGGTTTCGACGCTGGCTGTCACGCTGTGGCTGTATCCGGTCGGACTGATGGTCGCTCCGTCACTGGACAATGCCATGAGCCCCAAACAGCACGCCCTGAAAATCGGCGCCCTTGCCGATGAAGGGTTCAAACCCATGGCATACAAAATTTACTCCGGCATCTTCACCTACTACGCAGGGCACGACATAGCCGAAACCAGTGACTGGGATGAACTGCGGTCCATGCTCGACACCCCGTCCCCGGTGGCGCTGACCATCCGCGAAAAGGATTGGAAGAAGTGGGAGAACCGTCCTGAGAATCTACGGATAATCCACCGACAGAACATCTCCGGCATGGTCTACCTTCTCGCCATTCGCGAATAGAATTTTGCCAACGTAGGATTAGACAAAGTCTAGACACTTATTTATAGTATGAGCGTTATGCGTACTGTGCCGTATCAAATTATCATCATTATGCTGCTCGGTCTTTTGACCGGTGGATGCGCCTTGTACCCTGCCGTTCAGGTGGCAGGGGGCGCCATGACGGGATACGACGCAGCTATCATCGCTGATGACTATCTGCCGCGCAGTTCGGTCATCGGCGGGGAACTGCACGCCAAAACCGATGTGACTCTGGAACGTCGACTCCGCGAGCGCCTCGACCTCAACGGCATCAAGGACTTGAAGGTGCATGTCATCGATTGTCGCGCCTATCTGGTAGGAGAAGTGGCCGATCGCGCCACAGCCGATTATGCCATCCAGACCGCAGCCACGGTACAGGGTGTCAAAACCATTCGCTGCAAATTCTTCCCGAAAACCGCCTCCCGTAAAAAAACATCCGACGACAAACGCCTCTCGCAGGAGCTGGCGACCATGTACAAGCGCTCAAAAGCTCTCCAACGGGAAGACCTGCGTGTTGAAGTGGTACAGCGCAACGCTATTCTGATCGGATTGACCGACACGGGCATCGAGCGGGCGCGGGCCGTTGCCATGGCCCACGAGGTCGGCGAGTTGGCATCCATCACGGATTACATCGAAGTACGCCGCGAAATGCCGCTGGCACAGGCAGAGACTGCACCCGCCAAATAACAATCACAGTCCAACAAGTTTTCCAAGCTATCCCTTCAAAGAGAGCAATAAAAAAGGCCGCCTTGATTAAGACGGCCTTCTGTTATTGTGCATTGTCTGCTCTTAGCAGGCGCATTCAAAGATACGATCAAAGGTCTTGAGTACCTCCAAACCATCTTCACCGGTAATGGGAACCGGGGTGCCGTTACGCAGGGCGTTCAGGAACTGGGTCAGCTCCTCTTTGACCGGCTCACGGAACATGAGCGGCCACTCGCGTACGGAGTAAGATTTGTCGTAGGTGGAGAAAGCGGAGTATTCCTTAACTTCCTGGGTGATCAGGTTGGCCTGGATGTACTTGGATTCACAGGCAACATTGATGCGGCGTCCCTTGTAGGGAGTCACCCAGTTGGTGGTGATGTTGGCCAGCACACCGTTTTCCATCTCAGCCGTAATGAGCGCGGAATCCTCATGTTTTCCGAGAGAGGAAGAGGAGACAGCGTAGACGGACTTGAATTCGGAACCGGTCAGGTAGCGAATCAGGTCGATATCATGGGAGCCGAGGTCCTTGATGACGCCGACATCCTGAATGCGCGGTGGGTACGGACCGACGCGCTCGATCTGGATGGAGATGACATCATCACCGATCAGTTCCTTGACCCGTTCAACAGCAGGATTGAAGCGCTCGACATGGCCGACCATCAGGGCAATGCCCTTTTCCTTGGCCTTCTTCACCAGATCTTCGCCTTCTTCTGCGGTGGCGGCCAGCGGTTTCTCGATAATGGCATTGATGCCTTTATCCATGACCTTTATGCCGGTTTCGTGGTGCAGGCTCGTGGGCACGCAGATGGACATGGCGTCCAGCTCGTTTTCCAGCAACTCGTCCAGGGACGTGAAGGTCTTTACGCCAAACTGTTCTGCCACTTCCGCACACGCCTTGGGATCGACATCCACGACACCGACCACCTCAACGTCAGCCATTTCAGTGTAGTTGCGCAGATGAACACGGCCCATCCAACCCAAACCGACAACTCCGACTTTCAGCATAATATATTATCCCTCGTTCTAAGTTTGATTGCACTAGTGCGCTCGTTTTCTACGCACTGTAGGCCATGTTTGCAAGTCCGACACGTCATTTCGGGGTGTCCGCCTTGCACCCCCCACGGACATGGGTTACTAACCTCTTATGCAGACTGACAATCCCAACAGCCCCATCTGGTTCAGCGTGGGCGAGGCTTCCGGCGACCTTCACGGCGCGGAACTCATGAAAGCGCTCAAGGCCCAAGACCCGACCCTCACCTTCACCGGCATGGGCGGATCGGCCATGGCAGCCGAGGGGCTGGATATCCGCTACGACATGGACCTCATCTCGCTGGTGGGCATCACGGAAATTCTTGGCGGATTGTTCAAGATCATACTGTTGTTGCGAAAAATCAAACAGACTCTCACTGAAGTGCGTCCACGGGCCATCATTCTGGTGGACTGCCCGGAATTCAATTTCCGTATCGCCAAGATGGCGTACAAACTCGGCATTCCCGTTTATTACTACATATCTCCGCAAATATGGGCGTGGCGATCCGGCCGTGTCCACTTCCTGCGCAAATATGTCCGACGTGTCATCTGCATTCTGCCCTTTGAAAAGCCGTTCTATGAGAAATTCGGCGTGGACGTCGACTATGTGGGTCATCCACTCATGGATGTGCTGCCCTTTGATGAGCTGGATTCCATCCCGGTGGATGACAAGCGCATCGGCCTGCTCCCCGGCAGCCGGTCCAAGGAGATTTCCTCGCTGCTACCGGTCTTCGGAGAAACAGCGCGACTGCTGGCAAAAAAGCACCCGGACCTGCGATACGTCATGGTCTGTGCACCGGGCCGAAACAAGGAACACCTCATGGACCTGTGGCCGGAAGATATTCCGGTGGAATGCGTTGAACCGGACAACCGGTACGCCACCTTCCGCTCCTGCAAGTTCATGCTTGCCGCGTCCGGCACCGTCACGCTGGAAACTGCGCTTATCGGCACCCCGGCAGCCGTGGCCTACAAGGTATCCAAGATATCGGAACTTATCGGAAAACTGCTTGTTAATGTCGACTTCATATCTCTGCCCAATCTGATCATGAACAAGGAAGTCTACCCGGAATACATTCAGCAGGAAGCCAACGCCGAGAATCTGGCTAAACAGGCATTGCAGTGGCTCGACGACCCGAAATCATACGACAAGATGCGGCAGGACCTTGCCGATCTCCGCTCCAGAGTGGGTGAACCCGGGGCTGCCGACCGTGCAGCAACCATCATCCTCAACAACCTGACCACTTAGTAAACAGTTAAGATACGGCGCCCCACCTCCCCACTCATGGGAAAGCACTATGCCTCCAGTTGGAGCATGGCACCTGACCGCACATCCGATGAACCGCTGAAGTCCTCCTCATCCACTCGGAAGAAGCCCATGGCTTCCTGAACGGATGCAGCCTGTTGCGCCAGATTTTCTGCCGTGGCCGCCAGTTCTTCCACTGCCGAGGCGTTTGACTGGACAGACTGATCCAACTGCCCCATGGCATCCGTCAGATTGGAAAGCCCACCGTTCTGCTCGACATTGGCGCTACTGATTTCCTGCACCATTTCAGCGGTCTTTCGAATTTCCGGAATCATCCTCTGGAAGAGTTCACCGGCTTCCTCCGCAACTTCCACGCAACGGGACGACAACCCACCGATCTCACCGGCTGCAACACCGCTTCGTTCAGCGAGTTTACGCACCTCGGAAGCAACGACGGCAAATCCCTTACCCGCTTCACCGGCCCGGGCTGCCTCAATGGCCGCGTTCAAGGCGAGCAGATTGGTCTGGCGGGCGATCTCCTCAATGACCGTGATTCGCTCGGCAATATCATGCATGGCCTCAACTGCATTGGTGATGATTTCTCCACCCTTTTCCGCATCGGCAGCGTTGTTGGCTGCAATCTTTTCCGTAATGGATGCGGCCTCGTTCGTCTGTTTGATATTGCTGGCAAACTGGGTCAGGCTCGATGAAACCTCTTCCACGACAGCAGCCTGCTCAGACACGCTTTGGGACAGGTTCTCCGAGGAGGCGCTGACCTCCTCACTGCCCGAAGCGACCGATGCAGTGGCTTCCTGAATAGTACCGATGACCTCGCGCAATCGCTGCGACATCCTTGCCAGAGCCTGGATGATCCTGCCGATTTCATCCGAACGATCCATCTCCATTCTCGTGGTCAATTCGCCCTCAGCCACTTCAGACGCCATACGGACACCCTGATTCAAGGGACCTGTGACCAAGCGGGTAATGACAACCGTCAACACGATGGCGACCAGGACGGCGAATCCTGCAATGGACATGGACCGGATATTATCCACTGCCGCGGCTTCGAGGACCTCGGCCTCAACCACATCCATCCGCTCATTGGCCCGCTTCACCACCTGCTCAACAATTGGCTCGACCTTGTGCACGGCTTCCCGCAGGCTGGCAACTCCCTGCGCGATCTTTGCATCCTCATCCACCAGTGCATGAAACGCCTTTTTGTACCGATCCACATACTGTCTCAACTGATCAAGCTCACCTGTGGAAATGGGCAATCTCTCCATGGCAGCGAGCAGGACTTCGATCTGGTCGTCCACCCGCTGAATATACTTTTGATCCTGACGAAGGAGATAATCCTTCTCGTGTCTGCGCAACATCAACATCTCGGCTATGGCCGTGCTGCTGGTATCGTTCTGAACCGCTTTATCTATATCCTCCAGCATGACTTCCAGATCACCGACAGACTCACGAAACGACCCTTGAAGCCCTTCTTCATGGGTCAAACCGCGCCGTTGCCACATGGCAACCACATTGCCAAATGCCGTATGATATTGGCCTATATACTGTGCAATCTCGCCGGCATTCTTCACCCCTTCCTCATTTCCGGCCATTTTTTCCAGTGCAGCCAACTGCTGCGACTCTTCCCTGATGCTTTCCACAAGTTTGTCGACACGCTCGGGGTATTTCATATCACCGCGAAGAATGAAATCCTTCTCGCTTCGACGACTCTCGAGCATATGGATATCAATATTCTTCGCCGTGGCACGAATGGCTGCAGTGTTATTGACCAGTCGGCCGTAGGCATTCTGTGTGGAACTGAGCGTTACAGCGTAACTGCCGAGCGCGATAACGAAGACGACAACCACAAACCCGAACCCTAATCCCAGCTTGGCTGACATCGGCAGGTTTTCATATAATTTGCGCAACACTTGGTACCCCCTCGTCGTTCAACTCCATCAATGGATCACTTTTTCGTCACAAAACCGAAACACTTTTGTCACTGTTTCGTAACACAGTTATTTGAGTGGAAGGAACCGATGAGCGGAAATAATAACCAAGCTAACACGATGGTCTATTGATAGCCGGACCAGTTCGGGCCATCAACAATCTGATAATTCATGGGAAACGGGCGAAGCGTAGCAGAGACATAAAAAATGGGAGCCTCCATACGGAGACTCCCGGGCAGCGCTTCAAACAACATGGGACTAGTCAAACAGCGAGAGGAACTCACCATACCCTTCTGCCTCCAAATCCTCCTTGGGAACGAAGCGAAGGGCAGCCGAGTTGATACAATAACGCAAGCCGGTTGTCTCCGGGCCATCGCTGAACACGTGACCAAGATGGGAATCCGCCTGCTTGCTACGGACTTCCGTACGGACCATGAACAACTTCCGATCCTGGTGCTCAACAATATTTTCGCTCACGAGCGGACGGTCGAAACTCGGCCAGCCAGTGCCTGATTCATACTTGTGAACCGAAGCAAACAGCGGCTCGCCCGAAACGATATCCACGTAGATGCCGTCCTTCTTATTGTCCCAGTATTCATTGCGAAATGGTGGTTCTGTGCCGTCTTCCTGGGTCACTTCATACTGCATCGGGGTCAGGGTTTCGCGGAGCGTCGCATCGTCCGGCTTGACAAATCCAGTTAGACCGCTCTTTCCTGTCTCGGGGGCTGCCTTGAAGTTGGCGTCTTCCCCCCATGTCTCCTTGACGTATCGATCACGGCCGGAAAAATAGCGGTACGTCTTATATCGCGCAGGGCTCTTTTGATAGTAATCCTGATGATACTGTTCTGCGTCATAAAACGTCGTAAACTCGATGATGGGCGTCACCACGGGACCATCCAGACGTCCACTCGCCTCCAGATCCTTCTTTGATTCTTCTGCAATCAGCCGCTGCTCATCCGAGTGGTAGAAGATGGCGGATGTGTATTGGAATCCACGGTCACCAAACGATCCACCTTCATCGGTGGGATCAAAATGCTTCCAGTAGTGATCCAGCACTTCCCGATACGTTATGACAGCGGGATCAAAGAATACCTGTACCGCTTCTCGGTGTCCGGTTGAACCGCTTGAGACCTGCTCATAGGACGGGTCGGATTCATCTCCGCCGGCATAGCCGGAAACCGCCTTGACCACACCAGGCAGCTTCTCCATATCCGATTCGACACACCAGAAACATCCTCCGGCGATGGTCGCTATCTCCAGATTATTCGTGTCGACCATGACACTCTCCTTGTCGGTAGCATGTCCCAGAAAGACCAGCCCCATAAGTAATGTCATCAGGCCAATGGCTGGAACGATTAACCGCTTCAGGGACATGATGCTCTCCTTGATTGCTAAAAATAACTTTTACTACCTTTATAAAATAGGACTGCACTGGGTCTGTGTCAAGGCAATCCACAACTGAGAGGTTGCTGTCTCGTTGACAAATATCCCTGCGTAATGTGCTTTAATCTAGGTACAAAGATACGCTTCTGCCGTTGCCATGGTATGATAATCCGTGCATTATCATACAACCTGTCAAGTAAAACGAGATCAGAGGAGTAAGGAATGGCTGAGATTGAATACCGGATTAATGGCGTTGACGTCAGCAAGATCAAGAACAGAAATGAAAAGCGCCTCATTCAGACGATCCCTGAAATTCTGGAAAGCGAGTACGGAGACTATCTTTTCGAACCGCTCGATATTGAAGATATTTACGCTCTGGCGCTAAATATTTTACCGGCACGGTATGTTCAAAAGGGAACCATCATCTTGTCCGAACAGCTATCCAAGGACGACTTGAAAAACAGTATTCGTGAAGCCACGGACCGGGTTCTGGATAACCCGACCAGAGCAGGCAAATAGCCTTCCATCAGACGCTCTCAGTCAGGAAAACTGGCCCCGGCCGGTCTAATGAGCCTCCTGTATCAAATAAAATAAAAAGGGCGCACCCGTGATCACGGGTGCGCCCTGCTATTTGTGATGACAGGATCGACTATTCAGCCAATCGCTCTTCGTTGCTTTTCTCCATGCCGATGATGAACATCAACAGTGCAGGAATAACGAAGATGGTGAAGATGGTGGACAGGGCCAACCCCCCCAGAACAACCGCTCCGAGTCCTCGGTACAACTCGGAACCGGGCCCGGGCGCCACAGCCAGCGGCAACATACCGAAGATGGACGTAGCGGCAGACATGTAGATCGGTCGCAAGCGGGTCCGCGTTGCTTCCAGAACGGCTTCCTTATGTGCCATGCCGTGTTCTCGAATGTTACCCAGCGATTGGTGCACGATAAGAATCGCGTTGTTAACAACAACACCAATCAGGATAACGAACCCGAGCATGGTCAGGATATCAAGCGGTTGTGGGGCAATGAAGATGTTCTCCAGCTTCAGCCCCAGGAATCCTCCGGCACCGGCCAATGGCACGGTGAAGAGAATGATCAACGGGTACAGGAAGTTGCCGAACAGTGCGGACATCAGCAGATAGGTGATGACCACTGCAAGCAGGAAGTTCCACTGCAATGCTTCACGGGTGACGGACAGTTTATCCGCGGCACCGGACAGGCGGACATCCAGCCCTTCCAGCAGCCCCATATCGCGCACGGCGGGGATCATGTTGTTTTCAATGGTTTCCATGGCCTGCTGCAACGGCATATCCGCTGGCGGCGTCACCTGCAGGGTAATGGTTCGCTGGCGTTCCAGGTGACGAATCTGGTTCATGGAGTTGGTTCGCTCAAGCTGCGCAAGAGAACTGACCGGTACAGCCCAACCATTGGGAACCGCGACCAGCGAGGAGTACAGTTCCTCGGGAGTCGATATGTCCGTGGTCGAACCCTTGAGCACCAGATCGATTTTCTTTTTACCCTCTTCCTTGAAGTCACCGATGGTCCGGCCATCAAGAATGACGTCGATAGCGGTACCGAGGTCGGCTGTAGAGAGTCCGGCAGCCCGTACGCGATCGCGATTGGGGATGAAACGGACCTCTGGATAGAGCAGTTCCAGCGATGGCACAGGACGAACCTGTGAGCCGGGAATCTGCTGCATGGACATGCCGAACATGGTTCCCGCAGCAGCGACTATCTGTTCCAGCTTGGGACCCGATATATCAACATTGATCACTCGCCCTTCACCCAGCCCCTGCTCGAAGATGGACGCCTGGAGCGATACACCGAACATGCCGGGGATGGAGTTGAGCACCCTATTGAAGAGCGGAGTCAGGTCAGCGGCACGCTCTTCATCCTCGGAGATGGCACCAAAGAGGTTGATGGTCGGCGCAGAGACAAAGAACATATCATCAATGGCCGGGAATGGACCGACCTCTTTGCCGAAGTGCGGACCGGTCTCTTCATACACGAATTCACCGATGGACAGGCGCTCCTCGTAGGAGAGACCCGGCGGCGGGATGAGGATGTTGATGACGAGGTTCCGGTTACCCTGTGGCAGGTATTCCATTTTCGGGAAGAATGCCCACACTATAAGGATAGATGCCGCAGTCAGACTGAGCACCGTGACAATGCGGTTGAGCGGTTTCGAGATAGCCAGATCCAGCAGGCTGACCAGCATATCGGACAACTTGCCACCCACACGGGTCAGCGGAGCCAGCAGACGTTTGATCAGTGACAGAGCCGCCGGATTACGAGGCCCGTTGTCCACACCCTTTTTCTGTGCACGGCGTTCAGCGATTCCATAAAACTGGCGAGCCAGCATGGGAATGACCAGAACCGAGACAAACAGGGACAGGATGATGGCGCATGTAACCGCGATGGCGATATCCTTGAACAGCTGTCCGGCTTCCTGCTCCATGAATACAACGGGAAGGAAGACGGCAACCGTGGTCAGCGTCGATGCCAGAACGGCACCCCAAACCTCGCTGGCGCCATCATAGGCAGCGGCCAACGCTTTTTTGCCCATTCCCCGATGTCGATCGATATTCTCAAGTACGACAATGGCATTATCCACCAACATACCAACGGCAAAGGAGATACCCGCCATGGAAACAACGTTGAGTGTCCTGCCCGCTGCGGCGAACATGATGAACGCACCGACAATGGAAATGGGAATTGCAACAGCAACAATGATCGTTGCCGAGAATGATTGAAGGAAGATGAACAGCACCACAATGGCCAGGATGGAGCCGATGATGATGTTCTTCTGAACCAGCTCGATGGCACCCTCAATATACGGGCGCTGGTCGTAAACCCAGTCCAGCTCAATTTCCTGATCTTTGAGTTTGTGCTCGTTCAAGTCATCGACCACGGCTTTGACCGCAGCGGTCATCTCCAGCACGTTGGTGCCGGACTCGGGTTTGACACCAACGGCCATACCCGGCACGGCGTTGTGCAGCATGGCTACAGTGGGTTTTTCGTGACCACGCTGAACAGTTGCCACATCGCCCAAAGAGAAGCGATGCTGACCGGAGGAAGAGAGAACAATGGACTCAATGTCTTCCGGCGACTTGAATTCGGCTGGTGTGCGAATACGGTAGTCTCGACGTCCTACACCCAGCGAACCTGCTGAGATAGAAACGTTTTCCTCTTTGAGGATACCTTCGAGTTCGGTAATCGTCATATTGTACGCGGCCAGACGGACAGGATCGACGATGATCTGCATCTCGTCCTCACGTCCACCACCCACAAACAGATCGGCCACGCCATTGACGCGCTCGATATACTGACGCACTTCGTTTTCAAAGTACGTCCGGTAGGTCTGCACATCACGGTCATTGCCGGGAAGCGTTTTAAGGATCATCCAGATGACCGGCGAGGTCGATGCACCCGTGGCGGACACGATCGGGCGATCGGAACTGTCCGGGTAGTCAGGTACTTCATCGAGCTTGTTGGAAACGCGGAGCAGCGCGCTGTCCACATCGGTGCCGATCTCGAATTTAAGGGTCAATTCTGCCAGCGAGTTGTAGCAGGAGCTTTCCATTTCGATGAGTCCGGGGATACCCTTGAGAACCTTTTCCTGTTCCTCAACGATATCTCGCTCGATCTCAAAGGGCGTTGCCCCCTGCCAGGTCGTGGAAACCGTGATGACCGGTTCGGTCACGTTGGGCGACAACTGGTATGGCAGCGTTGCCAGAGCAATACCGCCGAACATGACCACGAGGATCACGCCGACGAGTACGGCTACCGGCTTGTCAATTGCGGCTTTGACTATATCCATATATTTTACCTATTGAGCGTTTTTTTGTTCGGCTTGTTGCGGAGCTACGGCCTGTCCGGGGCGCAAGCGCTCGTTCCCTTTGATGACCACATCCATGCCTTCCTTGAGCTTGGGCGACTTCACGCCAGCCTGCAGGCCTCGGTAGCCGACAACATATACCGGCATGGAAACGGCCTTGCCGTCCAGAACGGCCCATACCACCTGCTGGCCGTGGAAGGAGATGATGGCATCACGAGGAACGATCATGGTAGCGCCACCGAGCCCGCGAGGCAGGATCACACGGGCTTCCATGCCTTCGGCCAGAGCGCCGTTGTTCTCGACACGAATCTTGACCGGGAATGTACGAGTGGCGACATCACCTTTGGGAACCACGGCAAAGACTTCACCCGGCAACTGTTCACCGCCGAGGTTGATCCCTACCTTGAGTCCGGGCTTGACCACGCCGAATGCTTCACGCGGGGCGTTGACGACCACTTCGTATTCATCATCACGGGCAGTGACCACGACCACGGACCCCACGGACATCCACTCGCCACGGTTGGCTTTGACGTCGATGACAATCCCGTCGTAGGGAGCGCGAATGACTTTCTTGGCCGCTTCTTCAAGCAGTTGACCCAAGGCAGCCTGTTGCGCTTCATATTCGTAGAGCAACCCTTCGGCGTTCAGTCGTTTGGAGTCGAACTCACCTTCGGAAACCGAACGGGACTTGAAGAGAGAGGACACGCGGTCCGATTCCAGTTTGGCGGATTCGTACGCGGCCTTGGCCTGCTTCATCTTGGCCCTGGCGCGGCTGATGCTCTTATCAAGAAGTGAAGAGGAAAGACGGACCAGAATGTCCCCTTTCTTCACACGCTGTCCGTCTTTTACCTTGATATCTATGACCTTACCGGTAACTTCCGATGCAACATTGGAAATTTCGGTAAAAAAGACTGTCCCGATAAACTCGGACTGCGGCGCCATGTCACCGGTGATCACCTTGTCGACCACAACCGGTGACGGTGGCGCTTCTCCACCTTTCTGGGCTGCGGCAGGCGCTGCCATTCCCAGAATAATCAATACCATGATCATATATTTCAACATGTTTTTCATGTGTAGTTTCTCCATTAATCGTTATGAGATTCGCACGAACAGTCCAAGGTTGGTTCGATTATCTGCCACAACACCCGCTTGCAGATTGCCAACTCTTCGGGATCGACATGTTGCGTCAGCCTATCGCGATTATTCACCGCAATATCGACTGTAGCTTCCAGCAGTTCCCTTCCCTTGTCCGTAATATACAAATACTTGATGCGACGATCGGTTTCACAGGCTTCGCGTCTGACATACCCGCGCTTTTCCAGCGCAGCCACCAGTCGCGACACCCCGGTTTTTTCCTGTGACAACAGTTCGCAAAGCTCGCCCTGAGACAAGCCATCCAATTTGTATAGCGGAATAAGTGCCCGCCACTGTTCAACCGTTACGTCGATATCAGCGGAAACAAACAGACCTGCCAGATCATTCGTCATGAGCCTGGAGACTTTCCAGCTCAGGAAGCCAAGAGACTCCCGTGGTTTCAGTTTCTCAAAAAGCATGGCGATTGTTGTATGCGCAACTAAGTTATCGGTCAACCACTTTTCATTACGCCACGACTTGCAATAATGCGAGTATAGCTTTACTGTCCCGCCATGGAACGATTTACCGCAGACCTCCACATCCATTCGCGTTTTTCCAGGGCCACCAGCAAAAACCTGACCATCCGCAGCCTCGCTGCATGGGGCCGCGTCAAGGGCCTTCATGTGCTCGGGACAGGGGACTTCACCCACCCGGAGTGGCTGGCGGAAATAGAAGAACAACTACACGACGACGGCAGTGGTCTCTTCGTGCTGCGGGACAGCAAGGGCCTGGAAGAGGAAATCCCTTCCTTTGACGGTGAGATTCCCGGTCGCACGCGGTTCATGCTGCAGACCGAGATCAGTTCCATATATAAGCGTGGCGGCAAAGTGCGCAAAGTGCACAACCTTGTCTACATGCCCAATCTCGACGCCGTTCACCGATTCAATGAACAACTGGACGCAATCGGCAATCTGGCCTCTGACGGCCGCCCCATTCTCGGACTGGACAGCCGCGACCTGCTGGATATCGTGCTTGAGTGCCACCCGCAGGCGTTTCTGGTCCCTGCACATATTTGGACGCCGTGGTTTTCCCTGTTCGGCTCCAAATCCGGCTTCAATTCAATAAAAGAGTGCTTCGGCGATTATTCCCAGGAAATTTTCGCCATGGAGACCGGCCTCTCGTCCGACCCGGAAATGAACTGGACCTGGAGCGAACTGGACCGCATCAAGCTGATCTCCAACTCCGACGCCCACTCCGGTGAAAAGCTGGGGCGCGAAGCCAACCTGTTCCGCGGGGAGATGTCCTACGAAGGCATCTACCGTGCGTTGCGCAGCGAAGGATTGGGACACAAATTTCTCGGTACGGTGGAATTCTTTCCCGAAGAAGGCAAATACCACATGGATGGCCACCGCAAATGCGGCGTGACCATGGACCCCCACGAGACCATGGCCCGGGGCGGCATCTGCCCCGTCTGCGGCAAGCCGGTGACCGTGGGCGTATACAACCGCGTACTGGAGCTTGCCGACAGGCAGGAACCGGTCAAGCCGCCGGGAGCCGCCAATTTCACCTCCCTGATTCCGCTCAAGGAAGTACTGTCCGAGGTGGTCGGCGTCGGTCCCAACTCCAAAAAGGTCAACACGCTCTACATGCAGCTGATCAAGGAATTCGGGACGGAAATGGACATTCTGCAGCGAGTGCCTGCGGAAGATCTGAACCGGTACTCCTGTCACCTCGGCGAAGGGTTGACCCGCATGCGAGAGGGTAATGTCCTCCGCAAGCCCGGATATGACGGTGAATTTGGCGTCATATCCGTATTCAACGAAAAAGAACGGGCAGAGATCAAGAATGGCGCTAGCCTGATCGCCAAGCCCAAACGAAAAAAGAAACAAACAAAAAACGCGGAACCTGAGGAAGCTGTGTGCACGCCTTTTACCCAAACTGTTGAAGAGACCAAACCGCTCACCTACAACACTGCACAGCAGGCTGCCATCAACGCAGGTCCTGGTCCTGTTCTTGTTCTGGCAGGCCCTGGAACCGGAAAGACCCAGACCCTCATGGGCCGTATCTCGCGTCTTATTGATGAAGGGGTGACTCCCCGCCGTATTCTGGCCCTGACATTTACCCGGCGCGCTGCCCAGGAAATGCGCACCCGCCTGAAGGCCCTCCGCGGAGAAGATGCGGAAATGCCACAGGCCGGCACGCTCCACGCCCTGTGTTTCGACTACTGGAAACACGCCTACAACGAGACGCCGGTCGTACTGCCGGAATCAGCCGCCAAAAAACTGTTTGCCGATGTGAACCCGGAATTGAACGGGAAGAATCTCAATCACTACTGGAACAAGTACAACGTCGGACGCGAGCAATTGGCTCCCCTTTCCAGCGATCTCGAAGATGCCCATATTAATTACGGCAATCAGAAGAACCATTGGGACTTGGTGGACTACACCGACCTGCTGGAGTTCATGCTCGAACAATCCGGCGCTCCGACTTTCAAGATGCCCTACACCCACGTTCTGGTGGATGAGGTGCAGGACCTTTCGCCGTTGCAGTTGGCTGTCATCCGCGGCATTGCAGGCGAATCCGGCAACGGCGTATTCTGCATCGGCGATCACCGCCAGTCCATTTACGGCTTCCGCGGCGCAGTGGGGGACGTTGGCAATCGACTCGGCGAAATCTGGGATAAACTCGAGACCATCACCCTGAGTGAGAACTACCGCTCCGGCCAGAAGATTCTCGACTGCTCCGGCGCCCTGTTCCCGGACGATCCGCCCCTGCACGCCAACCTCGACATCGATGCCACCATTCATTTCTTTGAAGCACCCGACGATGTTCGGGAAGCGACCTGGATCAGTGACAAGATCAAGGGCCTCATCGGTGCCACTTCGCACTCCATCTCCGATGCTGAGGGACATGGCGAGCTTGCCCCGGGCGACATCGCCGTACTGGTGCGCTTCAAAGCGCTGATTCCCATTCTGGAGAAAGCCCTGAAACGGGCCGGTATCCCGTGCTCCACCCCGGAGCTTGACGGATTCTGGCAGGAACCGCGTGTGGCCTCCATTCTCAAGGCTGCCCAACGTTTTCTGGGCATGTCATTGGAAGGACCGGACGAAAGCGACGATAATGAGTTCGTTGACATCCCCGATCATATCCTGGCCAAAGGCCCGGTCGGACTGGCCGCCTACCTGTCAGAGACACCACCCTACGATCAGTTTTTCTGGGAAAGCCGTCAGTTCAAGGAACTGAAAAAAGCCTTTGATGAACGCGGCGGCTGGCAGGGACTGGTCACCTGGGTATCCCTCCAGACCGAGCTGGAATTGATCCGACGCACTTCGGAAAAAGTTCAGATAATGACGCTGCATGCATCCAAGGGATTGGAATTCGACGCTGTTTTCATGCCTGCCTGTGAAGAGGGAATTCTGCCCTTTGCCGGTATGGACCTGCTCACCGCCAAGATTACTTTGACCCCCGGTCGCGGTCAGCGCTTCCACGAAGAACGACGCCTGATGTACGTGGGCATGAGCCGCGCCAAACGCAATCTCTACATCAGCCGATCCAGCCAGCGTAAGCTCTACGGCAAGACCCTGAATCTCCCCAGATCTCGCTATCTTCGCGAGATTCCGGAAAAACTTGTGACCCGTTCCACATTGTCAGCAAAAAGGGTCACCAAGGAGAAGCAGCTCGGCCTGCTGGATTAGTTAGAGTGTTCAGCTAGAAGATGAAACGGTACACACTTCGCTCATAAAGGCGGCTGACGTTGCGGGCGGCCCCCAGGGAGAGCCCCAGTTCGCGCAGACGACAGAACACATGGAGCGGGTTCAATCTATGTTGGCAGTAGAAGCGTAATAACTTCATAGTCACATCCTCGGCCTTAGTTGCACAAATTGTATCTGATTACCATTGTGCAAACACTATACCTATGGATAAGAAGTCAAGAATGACAAAGCATTCGGATTCCACGGCCCACCACGGGCAGGAAAATTCTGCATTGAAGCGACGTAATACCGCCACCTCTGTCCGAAAAAACCGGACAGGAGGTTTTCCCTTTGCTATTGCCGCGCCATCCTTTGTCATTCCTGCCAATGCGGCCGATAACAGCCGGTTCCTTGCCGACCACTTTGACGAGGTGGGAATCCTGTTTTTCGAGACAGAAGCCTGCCTGCGATATACGGATGAGGACCTGCCTGCCGAGCTTGCCCATCTTCCGATATCGTGGCATGTCCATCTGCCCCTCGACCTGCCGTGGGAGCGCGGCTTGGATATTGTCTGGGACAAATTGCTGTGTTTGATGGAGAAAGTCGCTTTTCTGAAGCCGCATTCCTTTGTTCTCCACCCGCCCGGACAAGCAGGATTGCTCAAGTCTCTGGCGACACGACTGCGTCAAACCGGCATTGATCCCGCTTGCTTTCTGCTTGAAAATGTTGAAGAAACCGACCTTACAGCCTGCTGGGAAGAAGCGCGTGAGGCCGGGTATTCCACCTGTCTCGATCTAGGACATATTCTGGCATATGACCAACATCACGTGCTGGAGCTTGACGAATTGTGGGAAACAGTCAAAATGCTGCACATCTACGCACCGGTTCCCGGCAGTGGCAAACATACCGGCCTCGGCCATCTTGATGCTACGGGCCAAGGACTGCTGCGAGACATGCTTGCGGCATTCAAGGGTGAAACCGTCGTGCTGGAAGTGTTCAACGAAAAAGAGATATTTCAATCGTTGCAGTTGATACAGGAATGGATGACCCAATGGAGTGAAGAGGCATGATCACATTTGTCCTTGGCGGCAACAAATCAGGCAAATCTGATTTCGCACTGAACCTGCTGGCCGAATGCGAAGAACCGGGGTTGTTCATTGCCACGGGAAAAGCGCGTGACCTGGAGTTTCGCGAACAGATCAAACGCCACCGACAAACTCGCTCCGAAACAATTGAAGTTGCTGAAGTTTCCGAGGACTTGCCTCGTATGCTGAGAAAGGCTAGTCTGACAGTTCGGCCCTTGCTGGTCGACAGTTTGGATTACTGGCTCTTTTCCTGCCGCGAGGCTGGATATGAAGAGGAAAAGATTCAAGAATTAATAGATGTTCTTGAAGATTGGAAGGATACGGACTTGATCCTGGTTTCGTGTGAAACCGGGCTCGGGCCACTCCCAGCGGGGAGTGGGGTTCGTGCATTCATACGGAGTCTCGGCGCGCTGAACCAACGCGTTGCCCGAATTGCCGACCAGGCGTTTCTGGTCACGGCAGGACTACCGTTAACCCTGAAACAGGGATAGTACGTGGCACTGTTCAAACAGCTTGATGACCAGGTAGAGCATCTGCTCTCACTGTTCAGTAAAGAGGACAACTGGCTCATCGTCATCAATGCCGACCCCGATGCACTCGGTTCGGCACTGGCGTTACGTCGCATCATGGCCCGCAAGGTCAATGAAGCGGCCATTGCCCAGATCAACGAAGTCAAGCGGCCGGACAACCTGTCCATGATCCGGTACTGCCGTATTCCGACCCGGAAACTCATTCCCAACCTGGCGGCCCAGTACGACAAGTTCGCGCTGGTGGATTCACAACCGCATCACAACCCCGAATTTCAGGACCTGGAATTCGACGTGATCATCGACCATCATCCCCTTTCCCAGGACGCACTGCCTCAGGCCGACTTTGTCGATGTGCGCCCCCAGTACGGATCGGTCTGCACGATGATGACCGAGTACCTCTACAACATGAAAATCCGTCCGGCAAAGCTGCTGGCCACGGCACTCATGTATGGTATTCGGTGCGACACCCGCACCTTTGAGCGCAAGTTCATTGATGCGGACATGGCCGCGTTCAAGTATCTGTCGAAATTCTCGGACTCCAAGCTGATGAACCGCATCAGCCGAAGCGAGTTCCACCTGGACTGGATGCGCTATTTTTCCCGCGCCTTCTACAACCTGCGCCGGATCGGCCAGGGACTGTTCGCCCACTGCGGCGGCGTGGAAAACCCCGACATCCTTGTCATTGTTGCCGACTTCTTCACCCGGGTACACAATGTACCGTGGGTCGTGGTTTCCGGCACATCAGAGGACAAACTCGTCTGCATTCTACGCGGTGACGGACTGCGTCGCGACATGGGCACCATGGCCCAGAAGCTGATGAATGGACTGGGCAGCGCCGGCGGACACAAGCAGGCGGCCCGGGCCGAAGTCTCCCTTGAAGAACTGGAAGGGGAAGATCCCGAGATTTTCCTGCTCAAGCGGTTCGGCAAGGGCGGAAAGAAGACCATCAGCCGCATCTGATCATCCCCGAAAGATTACTCAAAGAATCCAGAGAAGCCCCGAACGGAACAGTCCGGGGCTTCTCTTTTCTCTGGGAAATCCATCGACCACGTTCACTTGAAATACATCAACGACCGACTGCCCCCTCAAGGAGAGATCGCATCGAGCCTGCTTAGGCCTTGCTGACTTTGCGCCTCTTCGGTAGATTGCGTTTCCATCGACAACAACAAACCAGCGATAGATATATGTCCATAAAAGAACGTCTCAATTTCGACCAAGACCCCGTCTACCTCATCGACGGCACCGCCCTGCTCTACCGCGCGTTTTACGCCCGTGCCGACCTCTCGCGCTCGGACGGATTCCCGACCAATGCCATCAATACGGTCATGCGGGTGCTCATGAACCTGGTCCGCGATGAAAAGCCCAGCCATGTGGCTTTCCTGATGGATGGCAAGGGCAAGACGTTCCGCAACGATCTGTATGAAGAGTACAAGGCCAACCGCCCTGCCATGCCGGAACCGCTGGCCCAGCAGATCGAACCGGTGCAGCAGGGAGTCGAACTGCTCGGCCTCAAGCTGATGGTCTCGGACGGTGTCGAGGCGGATGACTGCATCTGCGCACTGGCTCAAAAATACAAGGCAGAACGCCCGGTTATTATTCTGGCCTCGGACAAGGACCTCAAGCAGTGCCTTGACGAAAATGTGGTTATGGTCAGCCAGCACGGGCGCAAGGAAACCATCTACACGCTCGAAGGCTTCCGGGAAAAGGAAGGGATGGAGCCAACAACCTGGCCCGATTTTCAGGCCCTTATCGGCGATTCCGCGGATAACATCCCCGGTATCCCCAAAGTCGGCCCGGTCACGGCCCGCAAGATTTTTGCCGAGACCGGCCCCACCCTTGAAGACCTGCGGGAAAACTACACCCGCCTGCCGGAGAAATTGCGCGAAAAGGTGGAACCGGAACTGGACAATGTATTCACCTATCGTGAATTGACCCGCATGAAGGCCGACTGCTGCGACGTTCCTCTGGATGATTTTGCTCTGAATCCGGTAGATGCCGATGCACTGCTCGCGTTTCTGGAAGAGTATGAACTGCGCAGTCTCAAGCGCATCGTTCCGGCGCCGACCTCCAAGGTCACAGCGGCTCCTTCCACTAAGAAGGCAGGCAAACCCGCCACAGCCGACGGCATGCTTTCGCTGTTCGGCGATGCAGCCCCTGCTCCCAAAAAAGACACCGCTCCTCTGGAAGCCACGGAAACGGATATGGTCGGCGACCTGCCGTCACTGGCCGGAGAAGACATTGGACTGACATTCGAGGACGGCTCATTCTACATCGGGTTTGAAGGCAAAGAATACCGCTATACCGGCCCGATTCCGGATTTGATCCGTGCGCTGGAGCACACATCGATCATCGCGACTCCTTCCTTGCAGGAACTCCTTCGACTGGACGAGGGGTGGGACTACATCCTCTCTTCACAGTGGTTTGATCTTTCCCTTGCCGCGTACCTGCTCGACCCGGAAGCACGTAACTACTCCTGGGATCGCCTGCGCCAATCCATCTTTCAGGATGGCCGCTCTGAATTTGCCGACGCTGCCGAGAGCTTACATCCGCAGGCCAAAGGCACAGCCGCCCTGGCGTACATGCGCGGCATCGAAAACCAGATAAGGCAGGCCCATCTGGGCAAGCTCATGGGAGATCTTGAACAGCCGCTCATCCCGGCGCTAGTCTCCATGGAGAAGGCGGGCATCGGCGTTGATCTGGATGCGTTCAAGGATTTTCTGGACGATGTGGCCGGACAGCTTTCCGCCCTGACCCGCTCGATCATCGAGCACGCAGGCGAGGAATTCAACATCCGCTCCAGCCAGCAACTGGCCTCGGTTCTTTTCGACAAGCTGGAGATCAAGGCCGGAGCCAAGACCTCCACAGGCCAACGCTCCACCGCCAACCAGGTTCTGGAAAAGATTCGCGACGCCCATCCCATCGTGGAGGATATCCTCGAATACCGGATGCTGGAAAAGCTCCGTTCCACCTATCTGGAACCGCTGCCGAAACTGGTGGATGATGCCTCCAGGCTGCACACCCATTTCAACCAGTTGGCAACGGCCACAGGGCGCCTCTCAAGCTCCAAGCCCAACCTGCAGAATATTCCCATCCGTGGAAAGTACGGGCCGCGCATGCGCTCCTGCTTCACGGCCACCCAAGGGAATCTGCTGGCTGCCGCCGATTATTCCCAGATCGAACTGCGCGTACTCGCCCACTTCTCCAAGGACCCGGAACTTCTCGATGCGTTCCGCAACGATGAAGACATCCACACCCGTACCGCGGCCCTGATCATGGACAAAACCGCTGAGGAAGTGCAGGACGACGAGCGTCGCAACGCCAAGACCATCAACTTCGGTCTGATCTACGGCATGGGCGTGCAGAAACTGGCCCGCGAACTCAAGATCAAGCAGACCGAAGCCAAGGAATTCACCGAACGCTATTTCGAGAAACTCGCTACCCTCAAAAAATACTACGAGAGTGTCGTCAAGGATGCCGAAGAGCACGGTTTCGTGACCACCCTTGCCGGACGCCGCCGACTGTTGCCGGAGCTGCACTCCCGCAACAACATGCAGGCCAGCGAAGCACGCAGGCAGGCCGTGAACACGGTCATTCAGGGCACCGCTGCCGATATCATCAAGATGGCCATGGTCGCCGCGCACAAGGACAAGAAGCTGAAGGAACTGGGCGCACGCATCATCCTTCAGGTGCATGATGAATTGATCATCGAAGCCCCCGAAGCAACGATCGAGGAAGCCGGCAAACGGCTTGTGGAGATCATGCAGGGCGCCGCCAAACTGGATGTTCCACTCAAGGTAGACATGGGAATCGGTAAGAACTGGGCCGAAGCGCACTAGATTAATATGACAAAAAAAGCCGTCCAAATGGGCGGCTTTTTTATTTACATGTTGAGAACTGAGGGGAGACCGCCTTCGGCGGGATTGTCAGGCGACTTCGCCTCTGGCGGCCAAAGGGTTATACCCCTTTGGAATCCCATTCTCGCCTTCGGCGAAATCGTTTTATGAGTGAAAGGCCGCTGGCGATCAGGAATACTGTTTTGGGAATCGCTCGCCCATGAGGTATTCCATGGCTTCCTGATCGATGGTGCCGGATGCCACGAAAAACTCCACGCCGACCACCATTGGATGATAAGTCAAGCCATGGGGAAGAGCATCAGCATCACCATAAATGAACCGCTCGGCAGGGATCATGTCGTTGACGGTCACGATGCCGTCGCCGTGCAATCCCGACAGCACCGCGTGATCCAGAATCCAACCGCCTGGCAACGTGGTCCAGATGTGGTACCGCCCGAGATTATCCTCGCCGGTCTGGTCGGCAACCATTTTGCGGAAATCCCCATGCTGCACCGGCAGGCGCATTTCGCCGTTCACGGCCACGTTTCCGATGGTCATGGTAGCGCCGGGAATATGAAATTTCTTGGCCAACATGTGAAACATGCCGAAATTGACATTAAAGGCATTCTCGGCACGCTGGGCAAACGGGATGTGTCCAGTTTCCTCCACCGCATTGAGAATGGTCTGATCAATGGCCATATGCTCTTCGCTCAAGGCGAAGTCACCCAGATCCATTTTTCTTGTCCGGCTACACGCCGCTTTGAAATCCTGAAGGTAACTCATGGCGAGGGAGGTATCATTTTGCTCCGGCAAGGGCAAGAAATCCGCCACGAACAGGGAGATCAACAGAGGAAACTATCCGGCTCGACGGATGCGGGTGGAAGGATCGAGCACCTGATCCATTTCCTCGCGAATCAACTCAGGCACGCCGTGGGTTTCGAGATACGCAAGCATCCCGTTCTCGCGGAGTTGGTCACTGAACGAAAACAGCGATTTCCAAGAGGTTTCCTGCACTATGTTCTGATCAAAGGCCACGCCGTCACCCATGGCATTCATATCCGCCTGCAACATGGTCAGAATTCGTGGAGTCTCGACAAACAGAGCGCCAAAGGAAGCAATGAAATCAGCACGAACAAGAGCATCCACCTGTCCGCGCTCCTCAAGGTGATTGATGGTATCCAGCAGCCCATGCACCAGATGCAACAGCTCCAAATACAAGAACAGCGGTTCCTTGAGGCGATCAGCCCTTGCAACCCGGTCCAGCATCGGCAGTACCAGTGATCTGGACAGCCAATCCATAAGCCCCTGCATTCCATGTTCTTTCACTGCACCAAGTGCCTGTCTGTGGGTGGGCACTCGTCCACGCCGCCACATCCGTTGACACAACATGGTGCGCGACATCTGTCTCAGTTGCCACGCCTTGGCTGAATCATCGCTATACAACTGGTATCCCAACCGTTTCAGGCGGGAGCACAAGTAGTCGTCTTCGCCAATCTGATCGGTGTGACCAAGAAATCCGCCGGAGTGGTCCCAGACTTCCTGGCGCATCAAAAATGTGTTGCCCGGAATGAAATCGACCATCCCGGCATGTCCATGGTTGTGATTGTCTTCAAAGTGGTGCAGATAGCGGGAGACCAGATCGTCGCCGGAGCGATTTTCCACTGCGCCGCCGACCATGCCGACAGATTGATCCTTCACAACAGGCAGACACCGCTCAAGCCAATCCGCACGCAAGCGCATGTCGCAATCAATGGACAGCAGGTACTCACCGGACGCCATGGACATTCCGGTGGCCTTGGCTTTGACGATACCCTGATTGCGCTCAAACCGGATGATACGCAGATTCTCCGGGGCGTCATCCATATGAAACGGCGTGTTCGATCCATCATCAACCACGATGATTTCATACGGCTGGATAGTGAAATCGACGGTGTGTCGTATGAGTTCCCGTGTGAGTGACGTATCGTTGTACGTATAGGTGACGAGGCTGATCTGCGGAAGTGTCACGGTCCGATCCTTGCGTTCGTTTTTTGACGTGTGATGCCGATTCCACATCATGTTGCAAAAACCGTGACGAGAGCGCCTGTTCGTGCGAAAGAAAACTAAGGCTTGCACTATGCGCCCTCTTTTGCAAAAAACGCCCTCGCGGTGTACATCACCCTTAACTAAAGGGACAAAACTGACGATGAACTTTGAGAAAGAAATAAAAGAACAGGGCTACAGACGCTATCGTGGCGCTGTGGATCGATCCGTATACGAGTATTTCAACTGTGACTGGTCGTGGAAAGCCATATGGTACCTGAAAAAGGGCCACTATCAGTGCTGTGGATGCAAGGAGAAATGCGAAACGTCAGATCCTGACGGATTTCAGTTGTTTCTCGACCTTGGAGAATAATCGCCCATGCGACACTGCAGAATTATCATCTTCGCTCTCATGACGGTTGTAATAACCGCCTCTTCGGCCATGGCAACGGAATTCATGGACATGGACATCAAGATCGGCCGGGAAGTGGTGGCAAACGCCCTGTGCAAGTCGCCCGCCGAGGTCAACTATGTGACCAAGGTCCGAGACAACCTGTACCTGTACTCGGTCTTCTACGCCAAAAAGGAATCCCACTTCTTTGTCGGCGTATACAAGGACTTCATCCGTCTGCAGGGAAAGGAATTCAAGACGATCACCAGAACAATCCCCTACAAATTCGACGAAGCGACCAAGTGTGCGGTCGTCCAGTTTTCGGTACCTGACTGCCCCACCGATGCCAACATCGTGGCCTGCTCGGAAAAGACCCTTGAGGAAAAGAAAGACGACGAATTTTGGGATAAATCCATCCCCGAACTGTTGGAAGAAGACCTGGAAAAGGCGATCAAGGCCGGTCAGGAAGAACCGCAACAGAACGACACCGAAGGACAGCAGGAAACACAGCAGTAGTCTGCCCACCAGACAATCCCGCCATAGCTGGGTTCTGCACCAGCCAAAGCAGACGCCTCTTCAAAACAAGGAGCGTGGTGACGCTTGTACTGCGCCTATTCATTCGGGAACTAGATACGACGGAATCGCAGCAAAAGGGCGAGCACGGCCACCGCAGGATACAGCGGCCACCATGTTTCATAATAGACGCACCCGGCTCCCACGGCGATGAGCACGGCCAGGTAGGCCCAAGCCTCCAGCAAGCGCCTGAATGAACGCCACTGATCTGGCGGCAATCCCTGCGGTGTAAACCGGGAAAGTGGCGGCTGGACGGGTTCCTGGGGAACATACGGCTGACGGGAGGACTGAAGCTTCTTGCTGCATTTGCAGCAAAAACGGGCTTCATCCTCGTTGCGCGTTCCACATTTGGTGCAAGTAATCACACCGTATTTATTGCCTTTTTACTCCAGGCGGTCAAGGAAACATGGGCGACCACGCTCTTCTCCCTACAACAGCGTGAAACGATTATGTTTCATCCCTTCACCCTACCCCCTCGATCTTCCATGAGCCCCCTGCATGACATAGAGGGCTTGTCATCCACAGCCTGAGCCCCCTCAACAACTGATTGTTATACTTTTTTTTTGCAAAAAAACCTGAGTTGGCATAGGGTTCAATCGAATTCATACCGTATTAACAATCGATTCGATCACCATGAGCAGACAAGTCCAAGAGAATACAACCCGGCTCCAGGTTGAGCAGCGTCTGACGACGTACCAATCCAAACTGCGCGCGCTGAAAGACCGTTCAGCCCTCCGTGAAGTGATGGAACGGGAACTCCTTTTGACGTTCATTGAGATCAACCACGGTGCCATCAACGAGTATCCCCTGATCAAATCCCAGCAGGCTTCTGTCGTTGAGTTGCTGTGTGGGCGCGGGGATCACCCCGGGTATGAGTACATTCACCAGCACATCTCCCAGTTCATCGTCCTGCTCGTTCATCACGAAAAAGCGGTAAAGACCAAGGACGACGAGAAAGCCAAGGAGTTGCAGGCCACCCTGCTCAACACGGAAAACCTGCTCATCAAGTGCGTGCAGGGCATCGTGTACGGCATGGCATTGATCACGGACAACTTCGAGGAGATCGTGCTTCGCTACTTCGGCCAGGGCGCACTCAAGGACTACAGCGCTCTCATCGAAAAGCATGAACTGGACGTCAATTTCTGGAAAGCCTTTGTCGAGCAGTTCATCACCAGTCGGGTGGCCGAAGCGCACCGTGAAATCATTGAGGGCAAAAAATACAACATTTCCAAGGAACGAAATTTCCTGGTTATCCGCTTCCTCTTTGATGACATTCTTTCCAAGCTCAATCCGATCACGCAAAAGATCGACAAGACACGCATCCAGAACAGCTACGTTGAAACGCGGACCAATGACGAAGTCGCCACCCGCGCCAAGCTGATTCACTCCATCCTTGTCAAAGGCATGAGCGCGCTCCCGAAGGCAAAAGAACTCTCGAAAACCGAGTTCATCCAAAGTGCGCGGATCACCTGTATCGATACGGTGGCCAAAGACTTTGAGACTGCCTATGCCGACAGGCTGGCCACTGCCAAAGCTGAAAAGGAAACCCCCGGCTCTGACACACGCTCGCCCGAAGAGGTCAAACAGGCGCAGGCCGAATTCAAATTTCTGATGGATCAAGTCATTGCTGTTGGTATCGGAACATCCATTACCATCAGCAGGACGAGCTATTCGTTCTTCAAAGCGCTGGAAACGCTGGTACCCGAGCAAATCGAAGCCATCAGGCCGCTGACCGGGGATTTCTCCGTGGCGATACTTGAGCGCATCCTGTACTTTTTGCTCGAAAACCATACTATCCACATCCTCACAGAAGTGGGCCGTTCCGAAGGCGGCAAGATTCAGGTCAGGAGCGGTCGTGCAAGACGTGTGGCCGAAGAAACAGTGGATGGCTTGAAGGGGATGTCCAAAATTCGGAAGAAACAACTCTTCGCCAATGACGTCACACGCGAAGGAACATTGCTGTTCAAGCCGAAGACGGTCAAGCAACTGGTCGGGACCATGGATATGCTCAGTCTCGAACCCGAGTTGCAGGGTGCACTGAAGGATCTTTGGACCAAAGCCATATTCCGGGTCGACATCATGGTGCTGCTCAACCTCGAACTCATCGCCAAGACTACGACCAATCTCAGGGTACGGCTGACTGAAATCCTCGAAAAATACGGTATTTCGCAGGAATCCATTGTTTGATTTGCATCGGAGAGTAAGCAAATTACCCTTTTTTTGACCCTCTGAATTACGATAGAGCATAAAAAACGCCCTGACAGTCGAAACTGACAGGGCGTTTTATTTTCTTACATGGAATCGTGCTATCGACGAAAAACAATGGTCTTGTTGCCATCCACGATGACCCTATCTTCCAGATGCCACTTCACTGCCCGCGCCAGCACGTGACGCTCGATGTCGGCACCAAGGCTCTTGAGCGCATCGACATCATGGGAATGGGTGACCCGAATAACGTCCTGCTCGATGATCGGCCCCTCATCCAGTTCCTTGGTCACGTAGTGCGCCGTGGCACCGATGAGCTTTACGCCCCGTTCAAAGGCACGTCTGTACGGATCGGCCCCGACAAATGCGGGCAGGAACGAATGGTGGATGTTAATGATCTGGTTGGAGAAACGCGCCACAAAGTCCGGCGTCAAAATTTGCATGTAACGGGCAAGCACGAGAATATCGACTTCTCCCATCAGCTCGATGATACGGTCCTCGGCTGCGACCTTGTCTCGCAGTGTCGGGCCGACCGGAACATAGTGGAAGGGAACGAAGTGCTCCACCGACTCGCGCAGGTCGGGATGGTTGGAAATGACCATGGCGATATCCGCCTCCAGATCACCGCGCTTCCATCGCCACAGCAGCTCCATCAGGGCGTGATCGACTTTGGAGCAGAGGATAACCATCTTCTTCGGCTCCCAGACAGGATTCAACGACCAGTCCATGGTGAAACCGCTGGTGACTTCCTTCTCGAACTCCTCGCGAAGGCCGTCCAGCCCCTCAAGGTCGAGACCGGGCAAATAAAATTCGTTGCGCATGAAAAATCGACCGCCTTCCGGGTCAGTGGAGTGCTGGTCGGAATGAATGATATTGGCCCCTTTGCGGTGCAGAAACCGGCTGACAGAGGCAACAATTCCCGGCTGGTCCGGGCAGGTGATAAGCAGTCGAACCGTGCTTTCCTTGGATTCGGTCATGATCTTCTTCTTTTT